>Ga0194138_10000043_pt1 | contig 60165 bp, 100 predicted proteins | sample TARM_MetaG_T2_14_FD_134022 | JGI IMG/M metagenome (GOLD analysis project Ga0194138, IMG submission 134022) | Freshwater microbial communities from Pennsylvania, USA, analyzing microbe dynamics in response to fracking - TARM_MetaG_T2_14 (version 2) | ecosystem: Environmental > Aquatic >...
CTCTGATGTTGATCGGCGGATTCACCGAGAAGCCAATTGTGAAAACCAGACGTGTTGCTGGTGAACCTGTCCTCTATCGACCATGGAAGCTTGATTTCATCGCTGCCGTCGAAGAAACGAACCGTAAGCACTTCCGGCGTCGGCTCCTCTTCCGGCCCGTTGATGGAAGCCTTGCAGCCAGGGTTTACCTTGAAGGTAACGACCATCTTCAATTCGATCTCAGTCCCGCATTCGAAACCGTTGATGGAAATGTCTTGCTCTGCTCGATACTGTTGCGTCACTTCATTCTCCCTTTGCTGTTGCAATCGCGACCCCGGATAAAATCCGCGATGTCGCCCTTACTGTTGCCTCATACCCGTCGAAGTCTGAATAAATGCCCCACAATGTCAGGGCCAGTTCGTGCGGGTTGATACCTGTTCGCGCCCAAAAATCGCGCTCATTCATGCCGTGCTGACGGCGGTGCTGGACCGGCGACAGCGGAAGCGCCCATCGATCTGGCGCTTTCTTCCCTCTTGCCCTGCCGTAATGACCGTAGCGCGGTGCGGAATACGACAGGTGTGCGGCTTCTACCCCTAATCCGCCCGTAACGGCGCAAGGAAGCGTGTGAAGCCACGCTAGGTAGTCTGGCCGCTTTTCTGTCTTAACGCGCGCTGGCGGGGCATTGTCGGGCTTTACGATACGCATTGCCATTTGTCGGCCTCCTGCTTCAGCGCTTCATCGTCTTCACTTCCTTCGTAAATGACGATGGCATAAATTCCGGACGATGATCCATCTTTCGGCGTGACCACGTGCGTCCTGAAATAGCCGCCTTCTAACTCTTCATGCTCGTCAATGACGTGTGACGCAATTGCGTGACAAATTTCCTTGTAGTCTAGCTTCCATGCCTGTTTCATGGCTCACGACCCTTTCCGTTCGTCAAGGCGGCGCTTGAGTTCGTAGCTGACTTTCGAGTTCATGGCCGGCACGTGATCCTTAGCCTTGCCCTTCCACGCAAATTCAGGATTGAGGCAATACATCTTGCTAACGCCGCGATCCGGCTTCTTCTCGAGGATGATGCCCAATTCAACAAGGCGCTTGATCGACCGGCTGACGTTACTCCGCTTCATCCCCAGTTGATCCGCCATCTCGCTTTGGTTGACAACGGCGAATTCGTTGTTGAATTTTGCATCAACCGTCAGGGCCAGCAATATGGCCAAACCATCACCGCCAATGCGCTTCCTATTGCAGGCTATAGACATGATGATATCTTGGTTCATTATGATCCATCGCTCTCCGAACTCTTCAAGGATAACTGATTTGTTGCTGGCTTCCTTGAAAAGGTGAATTTCCGGCGGGAGGATTGTTTCCATTTCTTCCGAAAACTTAAACCACTCTCCACGTATTCTGAGATGGCTGAAGTGCTTGTGCAGCCATTTCTCCTCGGCAATTCCTCCTGGAATAGTTCTGAACACATGAAGGTCATGTGGAGAGCCGATTTTCAATTGCGATAGGCGCTTACTTACGTTTGTTGCCTTGCCGATTTTCACTTCTCCATATCGATTTTTAATGAAATAGACGACGCTCCTATTTCTTCCCGTTTCGGTAATGCTCATCAACAATCCTTCTCAGAAGTTCAGCCATGGTCATTTCGAGCGCCTCAGCCTCCTCTTTGAGGAGACTAATCTGGCGCTCAGACAAAAATACGGTTGTTCGCTTTTGCATGTATATATCCTATGTTCCTTGTATTCACTTGTCAAGAGGCCTACGCGGCCCAAACCCGCGCCAGACGCCGCGCGTCTGGACTGCACACTTTGACGCATCGCCCGCTATCTGGGGAAGTGCATTTTTTGCTTTGGAATGGGTTAAACAAACCCGCGATCCTTATGCAGAGCCGACCATGCCCGTTCAAGACGTGCAGCGGCTTCATCCGGCCAGCGCAACGCAAGGCGGCGCGTCAACGTCGCCATTTCAGCCTGTGCGGCTTCGACAACCCACTTCGGCTTTGCTTCTTTCCAATCGCGCTCCATCATTTTCCCTCTTTCAAAGCCCGCGTCATCGCATCGCGCCGACGCTTCCTGATTTCCTTCACAGGCCGGTGTGCGCGTATCGCCTCACGTTCGGCCCGGTTGATCTCGTCCAGTTCCGGCATAGCCCGTGCCATCCGCCGGTTACGCCACCACGCGCATATCGTGAAGATGATGCGGTCTAGGCGGGTCATGGCTCATCCCCTTCGATCTGGGCGACACTCCGCGCCCTGCGTTCAAGCGTCTGCATGGCTTGCAGATAAATACGGACGCCGTTGAAAAGCTGCTTGGCAACCGCTGCCCGCGCTAGGCCGTCTTGCGCGCTGATTTTCTTCTCGCGCATGTCGGTCAAGTCCTGAGACAGACCGCGAATGACGCTTTGCAAATCCAGGCTGTCACTCACGGGTGATGTTTCGTAATCTCTGGGCGTCATGTCTATCTCCACGGGTGCGCTTGACGGTATGCTTCATGGTCGAGCGCAGCGGCCAGAGCGCTTATCTGTGTGGCGATACGCCGGTCACGAAATGCGCCTTGCGTCGGCGGGGTAGCGCCGTAGTTCCGTTCGCAGTTCTTGCATACCGGAGCGATTTCTCTGTGCCGACCATTGTCCCACCATACAGGGGAAATCTCGCGCTGGCATATAACGCATGTGAATGAAGGCTTGCCGCTCACTTCTCCATCCTCGCGATTTGATCGTTTACCCATGCCATGCGGACAGGATTGCGGTGATGAGTGCCTTCTTCTGCATCGATATCGTAGCGACCACCTTCATCAAAAGGGGTAATGGTGGATGGAAGGGACCTCTCAAAAGCAATCAGTATGGGGCGAATATCATCATCTTCCCGTGTCATTTCGATTTCTCCCTGTCTTTCTCGTGCATGTAGGCACGAACCACGTTGCGAAGGCCGAAGACAACGCCAGCAGCTTTATCTACCGATGCCTCTTTGTGGACGGACGCAAACCGTTCCATCTTTGCGACGAGGCGATCCATTTCCAGATCGAGTTGGTCAGCGTCTTTCTGCTTGAACGTTCTGTATCCGCTATGCGTCATTTGCCGCCCATCTTCTCGTCAATCCACCGGCGTATTAGCTCGGCAACGGTGATTTGCAGCCTTGCCGCCTCTTCCCGCAGGTAGTTGCGGCGCTCATCTGTTAGGAAAACTTCCAGTTTGGTCTTTTTCATTCGGCTCTCTTCCGCCTGTAATTCCGCATGTAAGATTTCATGGCAACCTTCCTGTGTCAATAACAAAAAAGCCCCGCATGAATTAACATGCAGGGCGTCGGTCATGGCATTTCGTCCCATGTTCTGCCGTCAAGTAATCGGCCGGCGGCTTTCTTCCCCACTCTCATGGATGGCGGCGGGCACTCACCCTTTGTGGATGTATACAGCAGCGCGTCGGCACTCCACTCCCCCCATTGTTTAAAATGGAACGCTTTTTTGCCCGCCACGCATTGGTCACGCAACTCTCTCGCCCAGTCTGGATGCATGGGCCGCGCTCCCTTGCCACTTTCCCCGCCGCATATGATGAGTTCCGGCATGATGTCGCTCGGTATCTCACCAAGGGGGGCGAGCATAGGCTCGACAGACCAGAACCTGACTTTCGCGTCTATCGCCATAAGCTTGTGGCCGTCGCGAAGCATTTCATCACGATTGACAACCGTAGCGCCGATCCAGACATTCCGTGGAATTCCCAGCGGGAACATAAGGTCTAGGTAGCGCTTTGCGTTGCCGATGCGTTTTGTCAACAGCATCCAGTCAAGGCATGGGGTGGCGGTTATCAGCCTAGCCAGTTCATGCCGCCAATCGTCAATGATCGACGGGTGATTGTCGAACACATCGGCCAGCGATGCACAAAACACACGATGGCGCTCCCCGGCATAACTGGCGGCGCGGTTCCAAGCCCGTGGCTTATTCCAGTTCTGCACGCCGGTACGGGTTCTATCCGCTGCATGGCCCCATCGCGTTGCCGTTCCTTGCATACCTCTCGCATCCCACGTTTCGGCGTAGCAATGGTCGCATCCCGGCCCGACCTTCATGCATCCTATCCACGGGTTAAATGAAAAATCCGTCCACGAGATACTCGTTTCAGCCACGATTTCGTCTCCTTCTCTCTCGTCCTAATTGCTTAATGCGTCGGTGGACAGCCAAGTATGGGTTAGCCAAAACGGAGTTTCAGCCTCCTATATCACCAACTTCGCATTCAAACATTTCCGCGAAGTGCGCCAGATCGCTTTCCCTAAGTCGCGGGAATACAGTCGGATCGGCCTTGATCTGTGCATCGACCGAAAGAAAGATCGCCTTTAGCTGGTCGTGCAGTTCGGGCCGCAAGGTGTCTTTCCATCCGTCCTTAGCCGCGACCAGAGCGCGCCGTTTCGCATGTGCATCCAGGTCTTCATAAACGGGAATGGCCATAAGCTTCCGGCAACACTCGATCATCATTTCGCGGTCTACATCCGCTTGTAAATCGCGGCTTCCGGTTTCCTTGGTATCTATGGCCGGGCTGCCGCCATCTGCTTCTGTGACGGCTTCTCGTGCCGGTGTGTCGACATCTACGTCTTCTGCCGCCGCTTCACGTTTCAGCGTCGAAACGTCAACGCCGGTAATGCGCGAAAGCAGCGCGATCATCTGCTCCAGAGCGTCGGATAGTTCCGCGTCATCAAGGTCATTCAGAGAGCGCGGCCATTGCATCATGTTGCCATGGGCCGACTTCCCCAGATTGACGATGCCGAGTGCCAGCTTGATGGCCTCATGCGCCTCCGTGCTGTTCTTCCACGGTGTTTTGCACTGCTTCATGACAAGACCGAGGATCGCCCACCAGCGCCTCACGTCTTTCCGGTTCTTCTCTTCCGTGAACTTTACCATGACAGTGGTGCCGTTCCGGTAACTGTCCAGACGCTCTTGGTCATAGGAAGAGGCCGGAACTAACCGGCCCCCTTCGATTTTCATTCTGAATGCTGGTTTGTCGTCTGCCTTAGCCATCTATCTCCCCTGTGTTTCAGAACGGAATGTTGTCACCCATATCATCGCCCATGCTGGACGATGAACCGCCACCACGGGAAGCGCTACCGTTCCCGCCGCCATCACCATCGCGGCGACCATCAAGCATGGTCAGGGTGCAATTGTAGCCTTGCAGAATGATCTCGGTTGAGTAGCGGTCGTTACCGTCCTTGTCCTGCCATTTTCTTGTCTGTAGCGACCCCTCAATGTACAGCTTCGCGCCCTTCTTGACGTACTGTTCAACGACTTTGACGATGTTTTCGTTGAACACAACTACGCTGTTCCATTCCGTCTTTTCGCGACGTTCGCCGCTGGCCTTGTCGCGCCACGTCTCGGACGTAGCAATGCGCAGGTTGGCAATCGGCGCACCGGATTGTGTCCGTCTGATTTCGGGATCGGCCCCGACATTGCCTATCAGAAATACGCGGTTAACTGAACCTGCCATCACTTCGCCTCCTGTGCGCGAATTCGACTTGCTGCGCGCCGCTTGATCGCCAGCGCGATGCCCTGATTTGTATCGCCGTTCGGCTTGCCGTCGAACCGCGCCATGGGGTCGGCATTGGCCCAGACTTCCTCAAGGCTTTCCATATCGGTCACTACCGAAACTTCGTCTTCCAGACGGGTGAAAAATTCGTTGTCGTCTTCCGGCCACGTATCCACGTCGTGGGCGGCGTTTTCGTTTTCCGCTACCGTGGCGTCGATAATCACGCCGTCCGCGTCTGCGATCTCTATATGGGCCGCGGTGTCTGCTTTAACGGGTGACGGCGGCATGGGCGGAACGGGCGGCGTTTTGGCCGGCGTCACGTCGCGCATCTCCGCGATTTTCGCGCCTTCGTCTTCGTCGTAAATTCCGCTCAGGCTGAACGCATAACGGGCGCACTGGATGAGCGCCTTGTGGCGGAGCATGCGGTGCTTCATCTTCCACGGCTCCGTGTTCCGAACGCATTCAGACAGGTATTCCGTGACAGTGACGGGTCGGCTTCTGTCCTTCCGGTACATGCGGCAGGTGCATGAAATAAGGTTGCCTTTTTCGTCATGGTCGAAGTCGAACTCGAAACCGTCGCACGCCGGGTTCGAGTTGATGAGGTTCGTCCATCCGTCAATGGACAGGATCGGCACGATGCCGCCGCCCTTCGCTGGAAACGCATAGATTTCCTTCGTCAACGGGTTGAGGTCGTATTCCTTCGCGACCATCATCAGGGCCGCGAACTGTTCCGTGGTGTGGTTCGCTGGCATGACCGTGGCGCGAACTGTCTGTTCGAATGCCTTCGGGTCCATGTTGAACTTTTGCGCCATCGACGCGATGAGCGACGGCTTTGCCGTTTCAGTGGTGATTGCGTTCATCAGAAATCCATTTCCTCTTTCACTTCCGGCTGTTTCAGTTCGGCTTTGCGCACGATTGTCGCGGTTGCCATTTCGCTTTCGTCTTTGATGGAGACGATCTCCACCTCCGTTTCGCCGCGCCGAGTTTCGACCACAACGCGATCACCGGTCGACAAGTCCATGCCGTCCGGGATGACATAATCGTATGTCTTGTCGTCTTTCTGCCATCGGAATTTCACGGATGCGTAGGCCATTTTATTCTCCCTTCGGTGCGTGTTCATTCATGATCAGTTGCATTCCTGACCGGATGGCCGGAGTGACCGGCTCCGCAGGAACGGCGGCAAACGCCGCTTCAAGGGCTACCTTCATGTTTTCCCGACCGATGCGAAGTTCTTCATCGGTAAACAAGCCGGGATACTTATACCCGCGCTTCTCGATAACCGCTCTGTTTGCCACTTCGATCATTTCATCAGTGATTTTCATCGGATTTTCGCCTCTTCCTTCGTGGTGATCCCCGGAACCGTGCGGCCCGCATCAACGGCGCGCTGGGCCAGCTTGAGAAGCAGTTCGCGGCATTCCGGGTGCGACGACATATAAACCGCCAGAGCGGGCCAGTCCGTCACTTCATCGACAACGGTCACAGCCTTGACGCTGGCAGACTTGCCGTATGTGGCCTTAACTTGCGCTGACGGCTCCGCTGGCGCGCGTTTCGCCTCTTCCGGCTCTACCGCAGCGGGATTGCCTTCGTCGCGTTCTGTGACGCTCTCTGTGGCGATACGGGCCTGTTCTGCGGCGATACGTGCCGCTTCTGCCTCGCGCTCTTTCTTGCGCTGATCGGCCAGCTTCTTCGTTCCCCATGCGTCGATTGCGTCACGGATTTTTACGGCTCCAGCTTTCGCCCCCTTTACCAGCGGGTTCCATTTCTTATCGACGGCCTTGCAAGCCTCAAGGTGCGGGTCCTTCTGCTTGACGCGGACCTTTTCCGCCGCGTTCGAAAGCTCATTCAGCCGGTTGCGAAGTGACAACGCCTTGCTGGCCGTTTCGTCGTCATTGATCGTGGCGTACTTGTCCACGCCGAGAAGCGCCGCATCGATCTGGTCTTTCAGTTCTTCTGTTTCATCAGCCTTTTCGCTGTTGTCGCCAACGGTCGGCGGCGTGATCTGGGCCGAAACGGTTTCATCGTCATCGGGCCACCGCCCGGTTTCTACCGCCGCGTCATAGGCTTCACGCGACACGGGGTTCCGGCAGCACCACGTCCAGATATCGACCGCATCGACTTCGCGTCCGCTACGCAACGCAACCCATGCGCCGCCATCATCCTTCCAGATAGCAACCGGCTCATATGGACCGCCCTTGCGCTTCGTCCGGTAAAACCCTTGCTGCGGGTGGCCTTCATGGATAGGCGCTGACTTACCGCCGATCTGCGACGGATCAGCGAGGGCCGTAACCCACCAATCCCACACGCCGACAACGCGACCGGCTACTTCTCCAATGCTTTCTACCATTTCACGGTTCTTTCCTGGTTGATCTTGTCCTGCAATGCGTAGTGGCTGTCAGCCCTTACAAGCGCCGCCGCCAGCGCGGCCAGAACGACAGCAGCGACCGTCATCACGACGATGATCCGCGACGATGTACGGCGATAATCATTCAGCGCCGCCATGTAGCGGCTATTCGCTTCATCAAGGCGGCGCTTTACTGCGATGTGGTCGAATTCGTTTGTCATGGCTATCTCCGTTTGTTGGATGAGAACACCATGACAGACGGGAGTTAATGGGCGGTTAAGATCGGCCCTCGGCTTTCGCCAGTGCGTCTCTGGCCATTTGCTTAAGGGCAGCGTTGTTGTTGCGTCCGTCGAATGACGCTATAGCTTTAACTACTTCCAGCAATTCAGGAGCGGCGAGGATAAGACGCTTGTCTTCTTCCGATGTGGCCGATACGCATATGCTGAAGTACCGGCCACCCATCATAGGTGATTTTCCTCCTTTGGCCTGTAGCCATTGCCCGTCATCGCTTAGACCCCACGGCCCCGGCGTGTGCTTCACTTCGCTCATAGCCTCACCCTCACGCTGCATGGCCGTTGGCAGTCGAATACGTGCCGTACATCGCAGACACGCTCACCGGCTTCTCTGCCTGATGGTCATCCATCCAGCGCGCCCATGCCTTGGACTGCTTGACGTACAGCGGCATGATGCTTTCGCACTGGTCACGGTCGTCGTAGTCGAGCGCATATTCTGCATCAGCCTCCATCAGCCATGCGTAAGCGCAGTCGTCGGTGATATCCTCGGCCTTTTCCCACGTCATAGTGTTGATGCGACGTACCTCGACCGTTTCATCCAGCAGGTAATGGCTGATGAAATCGAAGTTTCCGAACTCTCCGAAGAAAGCCGTCTCGCGGATGAAGCGCTTGCCATTGTACTGGTCGATAACTATCATCGCTTCGTCGGCCTCGATCATGTGCTTGCGGGTGGTTGCCATGTTCATGCCCTCCATTGTGGAACTCGTTTACCAATCCGGCCCCCGTAAGGGCCGGTGAAGTAAGCGGTTCTTTGGTCAGCCATCGCCATCGCCATCGCCATCGCCAGAGCCAGAGCCATAGCCAGAGCCAGAGCCATAGCCAGAGCCAGAGCCATAGCCAGAGCCATCGCCAGAGCCATCGCCATCGCCATTGCCATTGCCATTGCCATTGCCATCGCCATCGCCAGAGCCAGAGCCATAGCCAGAGCCAGAGCCATAGCCAGAGCCATCGCCATCGCCATAGCCAGAGCCAGAGCCAGAGCCATAGCCAGAGCCATAGCCATCGCCATAGCCAGAGCCAGAGCCATAGCCAGAGCCAGAGCCATCGCTAATAGGCTTATTGAGCATCGACATGCGGTGCTCCTTCGATGCTCTTGATTGCGTCGTCCGTGGCCGGAATAATTTCGATAGCTTCAAGCCATACGCTTGAGACGGGCGCGGTGATTTTGCTGACCTTCTGGTCAACGCCGAAGTTAGCGACGGCGCTGAGAGAAATGGACTTCGCGGCTTTCCAGTACCACAGACGGCGCGCATCGGTGATGATGATCTCGTTGCCATCCTTTTCGGCCACCGTGCCGAACCACACACCAGCGGAATACGTGCGAATGATCGCCTTCTTTCCGATGAAGTGAGCGTCGATACACGACGGATGATTGCTGCCCGGGGACTGAGCCGCTTCACCGCCCACAGCAGCATCGGTCGAGTATGTTGCATTCATGATCGATGCAAGCTGTCGTGCTTGCCCGATGGTGAGATCGTTGATGTTGATAGTCATTGTTTTCCCTCTATTCCTGTTGCCAACTCCCCGCTTGCGAACTTTGGCGAACCAGCGCTTGGCGGTGTTGATGAATTGAACGTACAAGGGAAAAATTCCATTTGCAAGGGATTAATTCCGAATTTCTGTTGATTTTTAGGGACGCCTCCCGTAGTGATGCGGCATGACGATAATCGATGCCAATGAGAGACTGACGGGGAAACGGAAATCTTTCGATGGGAAAGGTTCATCCCTTTTCCCTGAAAGATGGATGAGGACCGTAGACGAGCGAAGGGGCCAGGTGAACGAATGGCGATACATCGCGATGCAAGTCATAACCAGAAACGGCGGAGGTTTCAGGATCATGGCGATCATAGACGCGGTTTTTGATATGTCGTCGTGCCAGATCATTTCTACTGATGAAGAAATGGCTATTGAGGCTGGAGGGTGCAGCGTCAAGACGATATCGCGTGACATACGGGCCATGAAAGATATGGGGCTAATAATTGCCGAGGAGACGTGGATAGAAAAAAACGGGAAGATGGTCAAAGGCAGAAAAATCAGACTTTCGATACCGTCCGACTTGAGTGGGATTTTTATTAGATGATTTTCTCTAGAGCAAAAAACTTAGAGTATCCACAAGCCGTGATGATGGCGATGAGTACGAAGTATGGTTACGGCGGCGGCGAAGCCGTAGCTATGGGTCAAGGGACGAAGTTCCTTGCGGGGTATGGGGTGGAACCCCATGAAGTATATACGCCGCGCGCGCGCACGCGTAAGGACGGACAACGTATGTCCATATGAATTGGAAAATCATATGGACAACGTATGTCCATACGAATTGATGATTTCGGAGGGAATTTACCCTTGACAAGTGAGGAATTTATCCCGATGGTAGGTGCATGATGACAGACAAGAAAATCATAACCGAGATTGAAATCAGGCGTTCTCTGATCGATAGGGCAGAGGCGTATCGCAAGGCTGCGAAGACAAGCTTTTCAGCCATGTCGATAGCGGCTGTTAACGACAGCAAGTTTCTCAGCCGAGTTGAGAACCAAGATGTTGGGTTCAACATCAAGACGTTCCAGCGCATGGTTGAGTGGCTTGACAAAGCAGAGGCCGGTATGGCCGTGACAAAATCGATGGAAGAATAATCCATGACCATTTTCATCGCGTTATCATCCGCCACGCTCGGCGCATGCTTTGGGTTTGTGATCGCTGTTGCGCTCCTTGGGGATCGCAATGACGACTGAGAAGCATGAAATTGAAGCCATGAAGTGCCAGTATTTGGAAGCTGGCGGAGAAATTCGAGTTTTCCCAGTCGGCATGTCAGCCACGGTTCACGGCATCGAATATGCGCTGCTGAGTATCGGCTACCGGGTGAAGAAATATCAGGGCCGCATGACGATATGGAAGGATGGCGGTGAACAACCCGCCATCAAGGTCAGGCGGAAAGGTTTCGCATATGCTGCTGACAAGATTTTTGCGGCACATGGGATGAGAACGGTAGGGGCGCGTGACGAACAATGATGATGGTTATGATTTTCGTTTCTGGCGCTGTTTTCGCCACCGTAGGCATGTGTTTCGTCGCCGCCGTCGCTAAGGCCAGATCGGGCCACCGTGACGATCTGCATCGTTAATTTCGGGAGAATGGAATGGAATGGAACCACGATATCACCGCCGCCCCGCGCGGGAAAATGGTGAAGAAAACCAGTCATGTCCCGACCAAGACGGGAAAGAAAGAAATGGAAGTCGAGACGTTCGTTCGTGACAACATCCTGGCGGTGCACCCGGAAGGGCTTGTGTCGCAATCGTAATGGATACCGCCGATCTACACGAAGTCAGGCGAAGTTCTCGAAGGCGACCGATGGTCCGGTTTCAACCGTGGAACCGATCCGATCGCATGGGCACCGTGGCCTACCTATGACGTAAAAGAGGCGGGTAATGGCGGCACATGACAACCGGCTTCGAAGCACTAACGGCGTCTCCTATCTTCGTTGTCCTCACTGCCGACGCGCATTGACCGCTGGGGAAATTATCGAAAAACACTGCGACGAATGCGACGTGTCTATAACGCCGGAGACGGCAAGGGAGAACTGAAATAATGGCTAAAATCGAAAAACTCACGCCTGGGCAGGAAGCATATCTCCCGATCTTCCGGGAGGAATGGCTTCAAGTTGGCCTTTCGACCGAACGCGTTGACCGTGACCGCGCCACCAAGGCCGTAAAGGCTCTGTATGCCGCCGCTGGTGAGGAAGAGCCATCCGTTATGCACTTCGATAGCCCATGGCAGTGCATCATGGCGATCAATTTCTTTCGGCGTTTCAAGGCTGGCGCGGCGATTGAGGCCAACCTCAGGGACAACCTCGGTGCCAACCTCAGGGACAACCTCGGTGCCAACCTCGGGGACAACCTCGGGGCCAACCTCGGGGCCAACCTCAGGGACAACCTCTGGGACAACCTCGGGGCCAACCTCAGGGACAACCTCTGGGACAACCTCGGGGCCAACCTCAGGGCCAACCTCAGGGACAACCTCTGGGACAACCTCTGGGACAATGCCAAATTCGTAGGTACTTATTTCTGGGGAGGGCAGGACGCATACTGGGTGGCTTTCTACAAGTTCGGCCAGCATATTGGCGTGCCGTATCAAAAGCAGGATCACCTTGACGCCTACGTCGAGTTTTCGAAGTCATGCGGATGGATGTACGCGTACAAGGGTATTGCCTTTGTCAGTGACCGCCCGACGATCATCAAGAAAGATGATGAGGCGCGCCTTCACAATGAGACCGGCCCATCTCTGGCATTTGCCGATGGCTACGAAATGTATTCGTGGCATGGCGTCACTATCCCGGCTGAATGGATCAACGATAAATCCGGCATCACGCCTAAGATCGCGTTGACTTGGGAAAACCTTGAGCAGCGTCGAGTGGCTATTGAGATCGTCGGATGGGCCAAGATCCTGCGAGAACTCGACGCCAAAGTGATTGACGCTGACGGAGATCCGCAGATCGGAACGTTGGTTGAAGTCAAGCTTCCTGACCTTGACGTTCCGGCTCGCTTCTCTCGCGTCCAATGCGGGACAGGGCGAGAATTCGCCGTTGGCGTTCCACCAACCATCAAAACAGCCATGGAGGCGCAGGCGTGGATGAGCGGCCTTGAACTCCATGAATTTGTCAAACCTGAGGTCAGGACATGAGGCCACTTGATTTGATGGGGCGACAATTTGGAAGGTTGTCTGTTGTTGGGATGTCTGAACCCAAATGTGACGGGGCAAGGTGGTGGAGATGCCAGTGCGAATGCGGGACTGAAAAAGAAGCCCGTGGTGCAGATCTGAAGCGTGGATTTGTTCAAAGCTGCGGTTGCTGGAGAGAAGAAATGCCGAAGACGAGGGCAACTCACGGCGCTTCTGGCACGCGCCTTTACCGTATTTGGCAAGCAATGAAAGACCGTACCGGAAATAGCAAGGCAAGTCGATACGCATACTACGGCGGCAGAGGGATATGCCTTTGCGACGAGTGGAGTGACTTTGAGACATTTCAGAAGTGGTCCCTTGAGAATGGGTACGCGGAAGACTTGTCAATCGACCGCATCAATAACAACGGAAACTACGATCCTGGGAACTGTCGTTGGACAACACAAAAGGTCCAAGCTGGGAACAGGCGTTCAAGATCAGAAATGAAAGGACGACAGGCATGAAGACGTTCTCAATATCAGCAGCTCAGGGTGAGATTTCTATTCGAAAGATTTCTGAGATCCCCTCGCACGTTCAGCCTCTAGAAAAGGAACGCGGCAAGTGGATCATCGGGAAGTCAGAAACGCACCATGATCATGTTCTCATTGCTGAGGAACCACGTGTTTTTATCAGCACAAAAACGCCCGATGGCATGCGTATTCTCTACGCCAACCTTGAGGCAGCCGCTGAGCTTGTTCACGAGCGTGGTCACGACACGCACGAAACGATTTCGTTCGAACCCGGCATCTACGAGTTCCGTATCGGTCGCGAGTACGACCCTTACGCTGAACTCGCGCGCCAGCAGATGGACTGACCAACGCCGAACGGCTCATCAGAAAAGGAACCAAGAATGACGACTATCGGAGACAACAGCGAAAAGGCCGCGCGTGACCGCAGGGTATTGTTCGGCTATTACCACCGTATCGACCGCGACCTAGCGGCGAAGGTTCGCGAACTGAACGAGCAGAAAAAGTCGAACCGCCAGAACGCAAAGGCGTCGGGTTTCCCGGCCCAGAAACTTGACCACTACCTGAAATCGTTCATGGCGGAAGACACGCAAAAGCCGGTGGACAAGCATTTGAGCGAGGCCGAAAACCTTCAATGGCTTGGCCTCATCCCGGATACCCGTGGCGGAGATTTGCTCAAGCAGGCGGATCGCGTCGATCACGAAGGCATGGTACGCGCCAAAGGCTTCCATGCTGGCCTGAATGGCCTTGACCGCGTGTCTGGATATGACGCTGGCAGTTCCGACGATAAAATCTGGCTGGAAAGCTTCGACGCTGGCAAGTCGGAATACGATACGAACATTCCCGACATTCTCGCCCGTATCGATGATGCGGCGAACAAGGAAGAGGCCAGCGCTTCCGAGTACGGTCAAGACCCGTTCTGACATGAATAGCGGCGCTAGCTATTTCGCTGGCGCTGCAACTCTCCGAGGGAAGCGACATGCTGAAAATCACATGCCCGACATGCGGGCATCACATGGGCCATGTGCCTGAACCTGCGAAGGTGAGGGGAGGGCTTTCGCCACAAGAGGCGCTTTTGTTTGATGCGCTCTTATCGGGCGGCGAGCCGGGGCTGTCCTATCAGAAAATGGGCGTCGTTCTTCACGGTCCGTTCGGTGGGGACAGACGCAACACCGTCACCGCTCACACAGTTTTCCGGCGCATGAAAGCCAAGATTGAACCGTTCGGCTATTTCATAAAAGCGCACAAAAACGGCACCCGTGAAAACTTCTACTCCATCATTCCCGCCGAGTATCCATCATGAAGCTACCAAGATATTACCCCGGCGCGACCAATGGTCGGTTGAAACTGATTTCCGAGGATCGCGGACAATGGCTTTGCGAATGCTCATGCGGGAAAGACGCATATGTCGCGGAGGGTGATCTTTCGGAGGCGCGCTCTTGCGGCTGTATTGTCGTTCTAGGGCTCGATCTCGCGTCCAACAGTGGCTGGGCCGTTCGATATAGCTGGCGCTCGCCAGCGGCGATAAAATGCGGCGTATTTAACGTTTCAGAGGATGATGACGGCAATGATGTGGGATGGGAGACGAAGTACGCGATTACCGCTAACATGGTCTACCGGCTCATCAAAGAACACCAGCCTGATTTCGTATGCATCGAAGAGCCGCAACACCGCGTTGCAGAGTTCGCCAAGGTCAAGGTAAACCCCCAGACCGGCAGAACTGAAATGACGAAGACGATTAACCCAGCCGCGTTGCAGCTTACCGGGATCGCCGCCGCCGCCATCGGGGTTTGTATGAACATGAAAGTCCCGTGCGGCACGATCAGCGCCACGTCATGGCACTCGAAATACCACGGCAAAGGCAACAAGCCTGAACCTGGGAAGGACTGGAAAGACGTGGCTATCAAGTCGTGCGAGCGGGAGAAAATCGTCCTGCCTACGCGCAAGAAAGACAAAAAGGACGCTGCGGAAGCAGTATGCATTTCGGCCTGCTGGCATTGGTGCAACGTGCTGGAAATCGGATGGATGCAAAAGCGTTTCATGTCGTTGCGCACGGGCGCGGCGAAGGAGCTGGCGAGACGGAAGGCTATAGAATGACAACGGACGCATATCAGTTATTTCTTGAGAAAAAGAAGATCAACGACCCAATGACGGGCATTTCCCAAGAGCTTGAACTTCGGAATGTTCTTAAGCCCCATCAATGCGATATTGTGAAATGGGCATTGAAGAGAGGACGTGCTGCTATCTTCGCAGGCACGGGTCTTGGCAAGACGCTTATGGAATTATCATGGGCAGAAAAAGTCAACGCCCATACAGGCAAGCCAGTTATCCTTTTCGCCCCTCTTGCCGTCGCGGAGCAGCATATGTCAGAAGCTGAGAAGTTCGGCATTCGCGCCAAGCTTGTTTCGTTTCACCCAGACGAGGGCATCGGCGTCACCAACTATCAAAAGATGGATCATTTTGACCTATCCAAGTTCGGCGGGGCAGTTCTTGATGAAAGCTCCATCCTCAAAAGCACTGACGGGAAATATAGGACGCGATTGATCAATGAGTGCGCGTCTATTCCTTTTCGTCTTGCTGCTACGGCTACGCCAGCCCCGAATGACTTTATGGAACTCGGGAACCATGCGGAATTTCTAAGCGTCATGTCATACACCGATATGCTGGCAACGTTCTTTACCCATGACGGCGGCGACACACAAAAATGGCGTCTGAAAGGGCACGCTGAAACTGAGTTTTGGAAGTGGATGGCGTCGTGGTCTGTCATGCTACGCAATCCTTCTGATCTTGGATATCCGAACGATGGGTACGACCTGCCACCACTGAATTACGTTCAACACACGGTCAGCGTTGACTACGCACCGAGCATGGACACCGGGCTTCTATTCCCAATGGAGGCTAGGACTTTGCAAGAGCGCATATCTGCCCGTAGGGATAGCGTGGATGAGCGCGTTGCGTTGGCGGCATCCATCACCCCAAAAGATCGCCCATTCGTGTGGTGGTGCAATCTCAACAGTGAGGCGGATGCGTTGTCGAAGGCAATACATGGGGCAGTGAATTTACAGGGGTCTGACAAAGATGATGACAAGCGCCGAAAGCTGGTTGATTTTTCAGAAGGACGCACTCGGGTCATGATCACAAAGCCATCTATCGCTGGATTTGGCATGAATTGGCAACATTGCGCAGATACAGGATTTGTCGGCCTTAACGACAGTTTCGAACAAGTATATCAGGCCGTGCGCCGCTTCTGGCGGTTTGGGCAGACTAAGCCGGTCAACGTCCACTTCATCGCGTCAGAAATGGAAGGCGCAACCGTGGCGAACATCAGGCGCAAGGAGGCCGACGCGGATCGAATGGCCGCTTCCATGGTGATGCACATGGCCGATCTTTCTAGCGCAGAGATACGCGGTTCCGTTCGCGACAAACCAGACTATAACCCAACCATTCCGATGATAATGCCCAAATGGGTAGGGGAGAATGCCGCATGACAATCAATTGCGTTAACCAAGTCGTTACGGATCGATACGCAATCTATGAAGGAGATGCTTGCGAGTTGATCAGAGAAGTCCCAGGAGACAGCGTCCATTTCGGCATTCACTCTCCTCCATTCGAAGGACTTTATAGGTTCAGCAACTACGACCGCGACATATCAAACAACGACGGAGAAAGCTTCTGGTCGCACTATGGATTTCTGATTTCGGAACTCCTACGAGTTACGAAGCCGGGCCGCGTCCATAGCGTTCATTGCATGCAGTTGCCTACTAGCAAGACACGTCATGGGTTCATCGGCATGAGGGACTTTCGAGGTGAGATTGTACGGGCATACGAGGACGCAGGATGGATTTTCCATTCCGAGGTTTGCATTTGGAAAGACCCTGTTGTCGCGCAGCAACGCACGAAATCAATTCGTCTACTCCACAAGCAGATCGAGAAGGACAGCACGATCAGCGGCATGGGCCTTGCTGACTACATCGTCAGTTTCCGCAAGCCGGGGGATAACGAAAAGGCCGTATCTGGCATGTTCGAGCTGTGGTCTGGTGATGATAGCTTAGACGTAAGCCGTGAAGCGTATGACCGCCACAGAAAGCAGGTCGAAGCCGAAGGAAAGAGCGCGTGGCCGTTCGACAAATGGCGGTCCATCCTCATCTGGCAGCGATATGCATCCCCGGTATGGTCTGATATTGACCAGACGAACACTCTTCAATATCGCGGTGGTCGCGACGAGAAGGATGAACAGCACATTTCTCCGCTTCAACTCGACGTTATCGAGCGTTGCCTTAGCCTGTGGTCTTTGCCGGGCGAGACTGTCTTGACGCCGTTTCTTGGGATAGGAAGCGAGGTTTACTCTGCCGTTAAGATGGGTCGCAAGGGCGTCGGGTTTGAGCTAAAGCCGTCGTACTTCCGGCAGGCCGTGAAAAATATCAAAGAGCTTGACCGTGACGAACCTGCATTGCTTTTCGGGGCTGTTAACCAATGAACGCGCACCAAAACTTCACTGCTGATCAGCGGCGCGACCTGCCGGGGAACATCGAAGCAGAACAAGCCGTCCTCGGCGCGGTTATGGTCAACAATGCCGTCCTTGGCGCGGTCATGTCCCGCGTCAATCTGATGGCGGAACACTTCTACGAGCCGATCCACCGCGACATTTTCGCGGGGGTCATTGACTTAGCCGCGCATGGCAAGCCGGTAAACCCAATTACGCTCATGCCGTACTTGCCAAAGGGACAGATGGTTTCGGGCGACATGAGCGCGGCGCAGTACCTTGCTAGGCTGTCCATGGGCACGGTGTCTATTGCACAGGCCCCATTCATCGCGGAGAGCATTGTCGCCGCTCACGCCGCCCGTGAGGCGATTTATGTGTCGGACGAAGTGGCAAACGAAGCATATAATCGCTGGCATGAGGCAGGCTTCATCGATGCCATCGGAAAGCTATCTACGCGGCTTGTAAACGCCGCTGAGAGCGCCAAGGCAACGGAGAGGCAAAGGCCCGGAGACGCTTATATCGAGCGCTACAGTGCCAGCGCGGGGGCCACTGGCGTCAATGGTGTTTCTATCGGCCTTGTTGCCTTGCAGAAAGTCCTGAACGAAACTGTGTTCGAAGCGGGAAACCTGTATGGCCTTCTTTCGTCGTCAGGCGAAGGAAAAACCAGTTTAACGCTGCAAATCATCTTCCATGCAATCACAACGGGTCACCCGGTTCTATTCCTTTCCTATGACCAATCTGCATCGCAATGCGTTGCCCAGATGGTCGCGCAGAACAAGGGGATCAGTACGGCGCAGCAGAAGACGCCAGAGCGCGGCATGAGCCAGCATGAACGGGATACTGCCCTTGAATTCGCTGTCTGGATCAATTCTCTTCCTCTGGATATCATCCGTTGCCAGCGCGAGGGGAATGCGCGCCTCATGAACTACGCAAAACAGTTCATCACGAAATACCGGGCGAAATACAGCAAGACGCCGCTTGTCGTGATCGACCATATCAAGAAAATCCGGCCCCGCGATGACCGTATGTCGCCTGACAAGATTGCCGGCGAGATCAACGTGGAATGGAAGTCATTCGCGGATGAACAGCAGAGCGCCGTTCTCATGCTGAACCAGCGTAACACGGAAGGCACGCGGCGCATGAACCCACGTCCCATCGGGAAAGACGTGTACGGTGGCGAGGGCGCAAAAGAAGATTATGACGGGATGATTTACCTCTATCGCCCCGCGAAGTACAAAAAAGACCTTCTGGACACGGCGTCCAGCGACCGGGAACGCGGACAGATCAATGCGATCTTCGCGGAATTCGGGGATGAAGACGCTATCAAGACAGTGGCGGAAATCGGCGCTATCAAGTTGCGGTTCGGTGACCCATCGATACGTGAGAGAATGCAATTTGAGGCGCGGTATACGCGCTACAAATGCGAAGAGGACGACGAAGAGAGGATGATGTTTTGAAGGGGTGCATATTTCAATGAAATCGCGAACGACGCGGAGGACCTTTTCGGATGACAGTTGAACAGCGATTTAGAGCGAAATTTATCGCCGATGAAGACACGGGCTGCTGGAACTGGACGGCATGCAAGCAGCCGACCGGCTACGGAAACATGTGGAACGGCCAGCGCGTCGAGCAGGCACACCGGATCGCGTACCGACTGTTCTGCGGCCCCATCCCTGAAGGCCGCGAGATTGATCACGTATGCCGTAATCGCGGCTGCGTTAACCCTGATCATCTGCGCGCCGTGACGCACCGCGAGAATATGCGGGTCAGCGACACGGTAATGGGCAGGAACGCCGCGAAGCTATTCTGCAAACGCGGCCATCCTTTCAGTGGACAAAATCTATTCATCTCGAAGTCCGGCGCGCGACAATGCCGGACTTGCATAAACATGCACGCCAGAAACGCAAAACGCAGGAGAAAAGATGGTGGGCAGACCGCTGGCTTACTTTAATGAAATAGATCCATACGCCGCGCAATGGCTGAGAAACCTAATCGCTGCTGGTCATATCGCGCCAGGCGACGTTGATGAACGGAGTATTGTTGATGTCCATCCAGACGACCTTAAAGGATACACACAGTGCCATTTCTTCGCCGGGATCGGAGGGTGGTCATATGCCTTGCGTCTCGCAGGATGGCCCGATGACCGACCTGTTTGGACAGGAAGTTGCCCATGCCAGCCGTTCAGTGTCGCAGGGAAAGGCGAAGGTAAAGCCGACGAAAGGCATCTCTGGCCGGTCTTCTTCGCACTCATCCGTGCCAGACGGCCCGCTGTCGTCATGGGAGAGCAAGTTGCGGCTGCGGTTGGAAAAGATTGGCTCGACGGAGTGCAATCTGACTTGGAAAGTATCGGCTACGCCTGCGGGGCGGCTGTTGTCCCGGCTTGTGCCGTCGACGCGCCCCACAGAAGAGATCGCCTCTGGTTTGTGGCCCACCCCGACACTCCCAAACGGCGGGAGGTCGATAGCCTGCGCGGACGAATGGAGGGGCAACACGCCATATCACAAGGGAAAGAAGCTGCAAGTGGACCTTTCTCAGACCGTCAGGATGGTCGAGGGGGTCTCATTCTGGCCAACACCGAGAGCTGTGGACGGGGACAAGGGGCAGAGAACCCCTGCGGGAGTGATGGCCGAACTGAAGAGAAAAGGTCGGCTGGACGATCTCCCCTCAACGGCGGTGGCGCTCTGGGCGACACCGAAGGCTTCGGACGGCAAGGGGAATATCTATCTTCCGGAACCGGATTGCAGGCGCACGGAGCTTCGGAAGCAGGTCGGCGGAATAGCACTGCATGGTCAGGAGCAGAGTTCATCGTCGGCGCAGACGGGAAAGCCCGGCGCGTTGAACCCGGAATTCGTCTGCTGGCTCATGGGGTTCCCGGCAGAGTGGGAAAGCTGCGCGCCTATGGCAACGCCATCGTCCCGCAGGTTGCGGCGGAAATCATAGGCGCATACATGGATATCAACGATGTCAAATAAGTTCAGCTTCGGGGCCATCCCCGCGAAAGGCGGCTTCATCGCCTACTATCGCATGGTGCATCGATCCGATAACTTCGTTTTGCGATCTGGGCGGCACGATATAATTTTCGCCACGCATCACGAGGCATATAAGGCCGCTGGCGATGCGTTTGTTGCATACCTAAACAGCCCGATAAGCGGGATGCGATTTGCAGCGGAGGAAGCGATGAGCAAGGCAGACGCACTGTTTAACCTGCCGCCCACGGTCAAGCAGCGCGGCAAGACAAAGCCTGTATTGGTCGAAAGGAAGGTGAGCGCATGAGCCAGTTATCTATCCCTTTTGCTAATCCGCGAAAATCACTGACGAGAGAACTTCGTGTTCTTGTGGCGTGCGAATTTTCGGGGACTGTACGCAATGCATTTCTTGACAGAGGGCATGATGCATGGTCGTGCGACCTGTTGCCGGCGGAAGATGGAAGCAACCGCCATATCACTGGTGATGCGCGCGATATCCTGAATGATGGATGGGACATGCTCATCGTGGCGCATCCGCCATGCACACGGCTTTGCAATAGCGGTGTTCGGTGGCTGTCTGTCCCGCCGCCCGGCAAGACTGTTGATCAGATGCATGATGAGCTTCGAGAAGGGGCTGAACTGTTTTCGGCTTTCTGGAATGCGCCGATTGACCGCGTGTGCGTTGAGAACCCCGTCATGCATCGCCATGCAAAGGCGTTGATCGAAAACTACAATGAACCGGCGCAATCTGTGCAGCCTTGGCAGTTTGGCCATGGAGAGGTAAAGCGCACTTGCTTTTGGCTTCGTGGTCTCCCGGCGCTCACGCCAACGAACATTGTTGAAGGGCGTGAGGCGCGCGTTCACCGCATGCCCCCCGGCCCGGATCGACGGAAAGAGCGGAGCAGGTTCTTCACGGGAATTGCCGCAGCCATGGCCGACCAGTGGGGAGAATATGCAGTCAATCAATTCCATGAGGAGATTGCAGCATGAAACCCGCCGCCCGTGATCTACCCTATCTCCGCGCTGCGGCGATGAACCCAACCGGGCGCACGTTCATCAGCTTCACGTCTGAGGTCTTCCTAAAGGCCAAGCAAGCAGGGTGGATGATCCCGACCCACTACGCGCACGTCGCGCAGATCACCGACAAGGGCCGGCAGGCGCTGGCGAAGCTGGAGGAAATGGAATGAAGCTGACATCCGTAAAAATAAGACACGCTCCATTGTCCAACCGCATTGTTTTGGCGCGGTTTGGCAAAGACCAGAACGTAGCATTGGATACGGTGGATGCCACAAGCGATTTTTGGCAGACGCTTGTATCTTACGCATTCGACGGGAAAATGCCGGCTGAAGGCTTTGCATCAGAAGTAAGCTTTGGAGGAGGCGATGAGCAATTTGTCGTCACTGTCAAGCGCAAGGAAAACGTCACCCGCGCCGCTCTTGCCAAGATGGAGGCGGGAGAATGACACCAGCACAATCACTATGGCTACGCGACATGCAATACAAAGGCATCAACATCGCCCCGGATATGTGGTCTCATCAATGCCCGACAACGAAACATAAGTATGAGGAGATGGCGAAGTGCCCGCCACCCCAGTTTACACGCAGTCACAGCTAAATGCGCATAAAGCTGCACAAGAGCGAGCCAGACGGCGAAACGAAGCCGCTAGGCGCGCAGCTAACGGGAATGTGGAAGCGCGCGTCAGTGATGCAGATAAGCCGAAAGAGTACGCATTCGACTTTGCATCATTCGCAACGTCGGTATCATTCTCAATCAAGCCGCATAGCGACTATACGCCATACGGGATAGGCTTCGCTGGTGGGCAGAGTGAATGCCTGCGGACGATGGATCAGATTGCTAGGGGCGTTCTCAAGGCATATCCAGGCATTACGCTGGCTGACATCAAGGGGAGCCGCAGGACGGCAAATATCTATTGGCCGCGCCACCATATCGTTCATTCCATTCTAGCCGAGCGCCCAGACATTTCATCAACGATGCTCGGTAGGTGGATGGGGGGGCGCGATCACACGTCAATTCTGAATTCCAAGCGTCAATGGGAAAACAAACTGCAAAGGGAAAAGGACAATGCAAGCAAATCAAAACATGACGCCGACGCAAGCCGCACTTTACGAGGCGGCAAGGGCGAGAGCCGAAAGAAAGGCGAGACAGGTTCAATGGATCAATGAAGAAAAATCACGGGGACGTGTCGTGATGATGGTTCCGTGGGCGGCGCGCGTAAAGCCGGAATGGGAGCAGTGTGAAACGCATTTCGACCAGCATGTGAAAGACAGCGGCCAGTTTATCGGGGCATTCTGCGACTGGCGAAAGTGGCTTTACCATAAGGCTGAGAAATACGGCATCACGTTTGACGATGTGGTCAGCAATAGCCGAAATGAAGCGGTTTTGTTCGCCCGCGAGGAGCTTATTTTCGCGCTCAAAAACGCCAGCGGCTTGAGCATGGACAACATCGGGAAAATAATTGGCCGGCATCACTCCGCTGCGATTTATATGGTAAACAAGGCCAAGGCGCGACGTGGCGACGTTAAGGCTCAAGCCTTTATCGACAAGAAGCGCATCCGTTCGCTTTCATATCACCACGAGAAGAAATCACACCGGGACTAGCCGACCGATAGAAAGGGAGAAACCGTGACTGACCACAAGGTGAATATCTATCGCGCCGCCCGTGACTGCGGCGTTACGCTTCTCGCGGGGCACCTGCATAGCCCCGCCAGCCGCAAGCCCCGCTTCTGCTTCTGCAAGCCCACGGTGAGAGACGTAGGAAAGGCCCATGGCGAAGCTCATCTTAAACTCGTTCTGGCGCTCCTGACCGGGACGGATGCGAACGCCATGCACCTGTATGCAGATGTTATCTGGGCCACGTCTGAAGTCCTTGCGCATAATGAATGGCTGATGAAATCCCCGACATTGCTTTCCGATTTTGACTGCATCGATATCGGGGCCTTGCGGGCAACGGCCCACGGCATGGCCTGCGGCATCCCTAAGGCTTACGTGATCCGCGTCCTTCTCCTCCAACGCCTTTCTGAGAGATCGTGATGACAGAATACGCCGCATGGCATTGGAAGGCCGTCGAAGGCCGTGTGATCGAAATGGCAGACACGTTGCGCAAGCTTCCCGCAGACAAGGGGCCTAAGGCATATGGAAGCGCTATGCCGGAGGTGGTGCGCCGCTACGATGAAGAGAATGCGGAGCCGATCCGCGTTCCCCGCGCGCCGACCGGGGCCGCAATCGACCGTATGAATGAGTGCTTCGGGTGGATCAATAGCTATTTGGGAGAGCCGGAGCGCAAGCTTTTATACGCTTGGTCATGGGTAAAAGTCCGTCGCGGTATGAAAATCGCAGGACTTGCGTCAGAAAATGACATGAACGAGCGATTTTTGAGGCGGGAGATTACGGCCTATTGTCAACATATTGCAGACAATTTGAACCGATTGTTCATTTTACGGCTTGACAACGGGGATTTACCTTCGTCCGAAAGTGCGGCAGAAAACGATCAATCACATGTAACGTCCAACATTTGCGCGAAACGAGGTCGCAGCAATCATTGGATGGCAAGTGATGCAAAACCGGTGCATGACCCACAAAGTCCTGAGCTGGTCTCCCTCCGCGAAAGACTGACGGAGGGGAATGCGCGCCGTGAGGCGCTACGCCGCGAAAAGCTGGCGCGTGAGGGGCTACTATGACGGAAGCCAGAGAAGCCCCGGAAGAGTGCGAGCCGCAACCCGTTGGATATGTCCGCGAAGGCACGATATGCGGTGGACCGATCTGGATATTGTTCGACGGTGACGGTCGGGAGGTTCTGGTGACGGACAACCGGTCTTCCGTATTTTTTCACGCGGCGGCTATAGACATGAAGATCGTGTTGCGGCATTGATTTGGTTAAGCCGATTTTTGGCGATAAGAACACTCTGCATGTGCCGATAGTCCTGGGTTCAGCCAGAAAGTCCGTTGAAAGACACGGATAGGTCATGCAGAGGACAAGTCCTGTCTGGCTTCCATGATGGAATTTCAGGCAGGCACCAATTCGCTCGATGGGGCGGAAAACTCTGCACCCGAAAGCTTTGGTTTTGGTGTGGTTTTAAGATTCGCCAAGGTCGCTACGGCAGAGTTTGTGAAAGACCAATAGATGCCGTTGGGGAAGCGATACAGGTCAGTATTTGCGCGGTTCGCTACCGTCCTTAGAATACCTGCCCCACCAATTCGCCCGAACGGGCAACGAAATCGCTCGGGAGCACGGTTGTGCGTGAGGCGCTTTAGCCTCCCCGGCGTCAAGATCGGGAAGCGGCCAGCCTTAGCGGGCGAGCTTCAGGCACGATAAAGACGAGCGCCAACGTCTGCCTCTTCCCGACCAAATGCGAGACGAACGGCCTGTCTGAGTTTCGATATCGGAATGCCGATAACGCTAAGGTGCAGCATCAGGCCGACTGATCACCGGCTAGATACGATGAACAGCCAGAAATGGGCGAGTGCTGGGCTTGCAATCCAGCGCGAGTGGGGTTGAAGCGTTCGACTGATAATCGGAAATGCTCGCAATAGCCGGTAGGCTGCGCCCAACGTTCATCGGCCAATAGTCCGGTTATTTATCCAGCCGGTGTCAACCCCGGCCATCGCATAACAGGCCATCGTCCTTAACCGGGCGGTGGCCTTTGTCGTTTCAACGCCACCCGAAGAGGAAGACGGCTATGTCGAAAGACGAACAGCAAATCGAATCCGAAATCCAGCGCAAGGGCCTGAACGCGCCCCGGCTCACGCCCGAGCATATTGATGCCCAAATCGTGTCTGAGGACTACCATGTGTTCCCCGGCACGACGCTGACCGTCTGCGCACTCACCCTTCGTAACGGCTTTCAGGTCACGGGCGAGAGCGCCGCAGCTTCGGTAGAGAATTTCAACCAAGAAATCGGCCGCAAGATTGCCCGCGACAACGCCCGCAACAAAATCTGGATGCTCGAAGGCTATCTGCTTCGCGACTTCCTTCATCAGATGACGCCCGAGCGTATCCAGCGGCGTTCGCAGCTCTACCGCGATGCCTGCCACATGAACGGCGTTGACCAGTTGCCAGACGATACAGTCGTGCAGTTGGTTCTGGATGACGCCCGTCGCTACCCTGTCTAGCCGAGCGGGGAAGGCATGACCCACACCACCATCGTCACGCCAGAGACGCAGCGCATCAACGCCGAGAACATCCGCAACGAGTGCAAGCGCCACTGCCGGATCGGCAAGGTGAGGCGTAAGCTGGCATCTGGGCATGGGCAGATCGAAGTTTATTGGCCGACGCCGCTTGACCTTCCCCGCGCCATAGCGCCGGATCGCCGCAAATGCTCGTGCCCGCCGGGAACGGTATGCGGCAGCGTGGCATGTCCGCATCTGCCTGTTGTGACGTGCTGACATGAAAAACTGGATCGAGTTCGGTCAGTCTGACGCCCTGCCTTGCCCAAAGTGCGGGAGCAAGGATCTGGACTTCTTCGCCAATGTCGTCGCCTGCATAGAGTGCGATCATTACGGCCCAGCGCAGACCGGACCGGAGTTCATGTGCTGCGAGCGCGAGGCAATCAACGATTGGAACATCGCGGCGGGCGGCACTGACCACCACGGGCGAAGCCGGGAACGGCTAGTCGAGCAGGGGCTTATCCCGGCGTCTGCCTCCTAACCCATTCACTGAGCGGCACATCTCAACTCTCGACAACCGGCACGAGGAACAAGGCGTCTCTTGTGGCTAAGAACCATTGCCGCTCTCACGGCTTTCGCAGGCCGCATGAAGGGCATGCAAGAGCACAAGCCGGTGAACACCGTAAGGGATGAGACATGGCGCGGCTTCTAATCGTTCTCGTGCTGGCTGGGGCATTGCCGTCATGTCAGTCCTATCAACCGCCCGGCGCCGACCTATGGCTGACGGTAAAGTGACCCAAAAGGAAAAACAGCATGGCAATCCAGAAAGACGCGCTGACGAAGGTTAAGGCTGCATTCGCGCAACTCAAGCTGACGCTCAATCAAGCCTCTGACACAGAGTTGGAAGGCGACCTTGCAGAAGCCGTGGAGATCGCCAAGCGCGCCGAAAAGAAGGCCGTGGACTATATCCGCAACGCTTCCAAGTGACGGAAACGGAAAACAATTCCTTCGAACTCCCGTTTTCTGGAATAAACAGTTTGCCTGTGTGGCTCGAAATGCCCCATAGACCCCTTACGGGATACCAACTTTCAGGAATAATTTTGCGTGTGAGCCTATGCCAGTCCTAAAAAACGCAAGACATGAGGCTTTCGCGCAGGCCCTCGCTACAGGGATGACGCGAGATGCGGCCTATGCGGCAGCAGGTTATAAGCCCGATAGACAGAATGCTTTCAGGCTGACGACAATTGACGCCGTAATGACGCGCGTGATCGAATTGAGCGATAGAGCGGCCCAAAAAGCCGAATGGACCGCCGCTGATAGGCTGTCTTCTCTTAAAAGGATTTCGGAAGCGGCTGAGAAAAATGACCCTCGCGTTTCGGTTTCAGCCATCGCAGAGGCTAACCGAATGCAGGGCACCCATGCCCCTACCAAGTCGGAAATCACCGGCAAGGGTGGCGGGCCTATCGCAACGATTGACGTTACCCGTCTCAAGGGGATGACCAACGAGGAGCTAGAAGTCCTTGAACGTGCCCTTGTCCAGATTGGAATTGCTGAACGCGATACGGGCGGAGAAGAATAGCCGTAAGACGCAAGAGGATTTGGTCGAGGAGCGGAAAGAGCTTCTCTCATCTCACCTAGCGTTCACACGGCGGTTCTTTGTCGAGAAGGAAGGCCAACCGTTTTCCGTCGCTGCCTTCCATGAGGTGATGTGTTGGGTTCTCGACCGCGTTTACGCCGGAGAGATAAAGCGGCTCATCATCAACATTCCGCCAGGGTTTGGGAAGGCGATTGATTGCGATACGCCTATGTTGACGCCTTCGGGGTGGGTAAGAGCCGGAGATATCCGCAACGGCGATATGCTGCTGGGGTCTGCCGGACAATGGACAGAGGTGACCGGCGTATTCCCGCAAGGGGTTATTCCTGCGTTCACGGTCACTTTTTCCGATAGATCATCTATTGTGGCGTGTTCTGAGCATCGTTGGGCCGCCCGTCTTCGCGATGGCAGCAATAATTGGCATGCGCCGTGGCAGGTAAAGACGACTGATGAACTAGCCCGCGATCTTAGAGAGGCTGATGGGCGTAAGAAGTGGCGCATTCCTGTCTTATCTGACACTCGGTCGGAAGATATTGACCTGCCGATTGATCCGTACCTATTCGGGTGCTGGCTTGGCGATGGCCATAGTTATCAGGCCGCGATTACGACGATGGACGCCGATATCATCACGGCATTCTCTGAATTTTCCCCTGTTGCCCAAAAACACCAAAACGCGGGACGTGCGACAACATACTCTCTTCGCAACCGTTTCGTGACTAGGCTTCGTGCGCTTGGTGTTTTGGGCAACAAACACATTCCCAATGTTTATATGCTTGCCAGCCATCGCCAGAGGGTTGCCCTTCTGCAAGGCATATGTGACACGGACGGAACTGTGAATAGGAAATCTGGGGGGCAGAGTGTCACGTTATCGTGCAAGGCTCTCTCAGATGACGTTAGATCACTCATCAACAGTATTGGTGGCGTATGGCGGGGTTATGAGCGCAAGGCTGGCAAGAAGATAGCGTATACGACGATGCTATCCCTTCCCGATGGCGTGTCTGCGTTTAGGCTTCCGCGTAAGAGTATGCGGGTCAATCCTCGGAAGGCATGCAACATGCCGCGTCGGTTCGTGGACACGGTAGCCAAGACCAGCGACCGTGAAATGGTGTGTTTCACGGTTGATGCAGATGACCATCTCTTCTGCGCCGGTCGCGACCTTGTCGTAACGCACAATACTGAGCTTGCGGTGATCAACTTCATCGCCCACGGGTTCGCTATCAATCCACGCGCTCGGTTTATCCACGCGAGTTATGCCGAACCGCTGGCGCTGGATAACTCGACCAAAGTGAAGGATATCATCACCCTTCCTGGATATCAGGCGCTTTGGCCGGTCACTATGCGTAGCGACACTAATGCTAAGGGCTTATGGCGCACTACGGCAGGCGGTCATCTTCGTGCGTCGGCTGCTGGTATGCCTATCACCGGGTTTCGTGCCGGTATCCTTGAGGAGAGCGGCTTTACTGGGGCGCTTGTGATCGATGACCCATTGAAGCCTGACGATGCTTCGTCGGAAAAGCTCCGCAAGTTCATCAATGCCCGATGGGAAAACACATTCCGTTCGCGTCTCGCGCATGAAGACGTTCCGGTTATCGTGATCATGCAGCGCCTGCATGTCGATGACTTCGCGGCGCATCTCATGCAGAACTCCGGCGAGCAATGGCACCTGCTGAGCCTTCCTGTCCTGATACAGGGAGAGGTGGAAGCGCCGGGTGGCAATGTGACCGTCATCCCCCATGGCCTTCCAGATGGACCGCTGTGGGAAGCGAAGCACAACGAGGAGCAGATCAAGGTTTTGCAGTTATCCCCCACGGTTTATGCGGGGCAGTACGCGCAGAACCCGATTGTTGCCGGTGGTAATCTGTTCAAGACCGATTGGCTTGTTGATTACGACGATCTTCCGCCTCTCAAATGGCGGGCGGTTTACGCGGATACAGCGCAGAAGACGAAAGAGCGGAACGACTACACCGTCTTCGAGCACTGGGGCGCAGGCCATGACGGCAGGGCATACCTGATTGATCTTGTTCGGGGGCGGTTTGAAGCGCCGGAACTTGAAAGCACGGCGCTGGCGCTATGGGCCAAGGCCAAGCTTATGGACCCGCAGCGCTACGGAATGCTCCGCAAGATGAGCATTGAAGACAAGGTTTCCGGCACGGGGCTAATCCAGTCCCTCCGGCGCAAGGCTATCCCTGTCGTCGCGGTACAGCGCGACAAGGACAAGTACACCCGTGCGCTTGACGTTGTGCCGCTTGTCGCGTCCGGGCTCGTCTGTGTGCCAAAGATCGCCCCTTGGAGGCAGGCATTCTCGTCTGAATATGCGGCGTTCCCAGATGGTTCATTTGACGACCAGATGGACCCGTTCATGGATGCCGTGACGGAAATGTGTGGCGGGAAGTTCTCGCTTTCGATTAGCAGAGAAGCACTCAAGAAAGCATGAGGTTAACGGCATGGGCCTGAAATCATGGTTGCGCCGTTATCTGGGCGTTGTCGATCCTGTCGCTGCCGTGCATGTTGAAGCGCCGCAGCGACCGGGCATGTCTGTCGGCCTTGAGGCTCTTGCCCGTGCTAGGGCGAAGGGTGGGGCAGGCATCAGCCCGTTCAAGGTCGATCTGTCCACCATACACCCGCCGCAGGCCACGCCTAGCGCGGGAATGGCCATGGATAGCTACGAGATGCCCGCCTATGAATGGGCCGCGTCTGTGAGCGTGGAAAGTGCCATTGCAGAGGGGCAGGCGTTCCTAGGTTATCCGCTCCTGTCAGAGTTGGCGCAGCGCCCGGAATACCGCCGCATATCGGAAACGATTGCCGGCGAGATGACTTCGAAATGGATCAAGTTCGTTGCGAAGGGCGAGGAGGACAAATCCGAGCGCATCGCGAAGATCGAAGAGGAGTTCGAACGGCTCTCTGTCCGTGACGTGTTCCGCGAAGTGGCCGAGCAAGATGGGTTCTTCGGTCGCGGTCATATCTTCATCGATCTGGGTGAGGAAATCGACGGCGAGTTGAAGACGCCTATCGCTGGCCGGTCTGGCAAGCCTATGCGGGCAAAGATTGCGAAGGGGTCATTGAAGGCACTCAAGACGGTTGAGGCCGTGTGGTGCTACCCGATGGCTTACAATGCTATCAACCCGCTTTCTGACGACTGGTACAAGCCGTCAGAGTGGTACGTGATGGGGACCGGCGTTCACGCCTCCCGTCTGATTACTATCGTGGGCCGTGAAGTCCCTGACATGCTCAAGCCGTCCTATTCGTTCGGTGGCCTGTCCCTATCCCAGATGGCCCGACCATACGTGGACAACTGGCTGGAAACCCGTCAGGCCGTGAATGACATCATCCGCGCGTTTTCGGTCATGGTGCTGAAAACGAACATGGCGGAAAAGCTGGCGACAAACCCGACCGGCGAAGAACTGTTTATCCGTGCCGAGTTCTTCAACAAGTTGCGAGACAATCGCGGCCTGATGATGATCGACAAGGAGCAGGAAGAGTTCGATAATGTGTCCGCGCCGCTGTCCAGCCTGGATGCGTTGCAGGCGCAGTCGCAGGAGCATTTGGCGTCCGTCAGCGGCATTCCGCTGGTCAAGCTTCTGGGTATCCAACCGGCAGGGCTTAACGCATCGTCGGAAGGGGAGTTGCAGTCCTTCTACGACTGGATCAAGTCGCAACAGGAAAAGATATTCCGCAAGCCGCTGGAATACGTCCTGACGATTGTGCAGCTTTCGCTATTCGGTGACGCCGACGACCAGATCACTTTCGAATTCGAGAGCCTGTGGGATATGTCGGACAAGGAAAAAGCCGAGATCGAGAATATCGAAGCGCAGACGGACGTGTTGCTTGTCGGTGAGGGCATTATCTCCACTGAGGAGAGCCGCCGCCGCATCGCGAACGACAAGCATTCATCGCATCAGGGCCTAGATCCGGATGATGCACCGGAACCGCCTATGCCGGAAGGGATGGGTGAGAACGATGGGCCACCAGCGCCGCCAGAGGAGTTACCGGAGTGACATTCGTCTGTGTGTCGTGCACGCCGCATATGGCCTTCGACCGAAAGCGCGAGAAGGGCAACGCGGCACATTCCATGCTGATTAGGGCGCGCAAGGTAGAGCGCTCATATGATCGCCAGCTACGGAAGATCGCGCGATACATCGGCGACGTTGTTTCCGGCCTGTATGATCCGACGAAGCCGTTTGACACGGCCCGCATCATCGACGTTCTGACGGCCTACGCCGGGACGCTTCATGACTGGGCCGTGTCGGTTGCAAGCCGGATGCTGGCCGAAGTCGATTTCCGAACGTCCGATAAGAAAGCGTGGATGGATATGTCCCGCCGCATCGGTCAGGGCATACGGGATGAGATCGATAACACGCCGGTCGGCGCGATCATGCGCGAACGTCTCGATGAACAAACGAAGCTTATCAAGTCTCTGCCAACGGAAGCCGCCGAGCGCGTGAGGCAAATCACGTTGCAAGGCATATCCGGCAGTAAGCGCGCCGATGTGGTGGCGAAAGAGATCATGGCTTCCGGTCAAGTATCGAAGTCACGGGCCATGCTGATAGCGCGCACGGAAGTGTCTCGCACCGCTACGGAACTCACACGGGCCAGAGCGGAGGCCATTGGCTCCACAGAATTCATATGGCGAACGGTAGGCGATAGCGATGTGCGCCATGACCATCGTGTGTTGAACGGCAAAACGTTCCGATGGGACAGCCCGCCCGTTGCCGATCAACGGGCGGGGATAAGGGCGCTTCCCGGCGCTATCTGGAATTGCAGATGCATCCCGGAGGTTATCGTCCCCGATTTCGACCGTTAAGCGATAGGAAGAGAAATGCCCGCAGTTTCAGAAAAGCAAGAGCGGTTCATGAATGCCGTGGCGCATAACCCGGAATTCGCCGCCAAGGTCGATGTGCCGCAAAGCGTCGGGAAAGAGTTCGTCGCCAAGGACGAAGTGAAATCAGCCGCTGGCGTCCTGTTCGTCGCACCTGACGGCGACGTGCTTTTACTCCTCCGCTCCCCGAATGAAGAGAACTTCGCATCGCATTGGGCGCTACCCGGTGGTGGAGCGGACGCCGGAGAAACGCCAGAGCAGGCCGCTAGGCGCGAAGTCAGTGAAGAGATAGGCAATGTGCCATGCGATGGCATGACGCCACTGTGTGAGCGCGTAACGCCGAAAGGAATGGTGTTTACAACGTTCATCTGCCCGGTAGCGGAGAAGTTCGTCCCGACGCTAAATGAAGAGCATTCCGGTTACGCATGGGTTCCGGTTGATAAGCCCCTCGCCCCGATCCACCCCGCCGTTGCAGATGTCCTGTCTGGGCCGTTCATGGGATGGCTGAGCCGGAAGGGTGGTATCGCCACGGATGTGGATTTCGAAGAAAGCAAACACAAAAGGGACGATGGCGGCAAGTTCGCGTCATCCAGTGGGGGTGAGGCTTCAAAGCCGAAAACTGCGAATGCCGTCCATGAAGGCGCTGACGAAATCGTCAAGAAGCTAAGGGCGGCTGGCATCAGCGCATCCGAGCCGGATCATTCGATAAACCGCCATGGCGAAGCGTCGTCTTATTTCCGCGTCCCCGGCATTGGTGAGGTCAGATACTCCGACCACTCCAAAAATGAAAACTACGATATGTCTAACCTGTCTCTCGGCAAGACTGACGATATCGATGATCTCGTGAGATATATCCAGAAGGTCAAGGAAAAAGCCGCCGCCGCATCTGAGGCCCGCAAAGCGGAGAAGGCAGCGGCAGCGGTTGAGGTCGAAAAAAAAGAGGCCGATAAACGCGCCATCCGTGAGCAGGACGCCAAGAATGCCGAGATCAAGCGCCAATTCATGATCGATAACGGCCTTCAAGACGCAAGCGATACCCAGAAGAAAAAAGCATGGGAGGCGCATAAAAAAGCCATGCGCGAAAAAGGCATCGCAAAAGACGATAGTTCACATGAGGTCATAGCCTTCGATAAAGCGTCCGTCCGGTCCTACGATCAAGACGGGCGAATGAAGGTCGAGCGGTCCACGATCAGCAAGGCGATTGTCTCGCCGTACATCGGTAGGGAAATCGTCGGATGGAAGGCGTTGGGCCTAGACCCGAACAAGACATATCGCCTGTTGCGCGACCCGGAAGAACTCAAGGCCGCATCCGACACGTTCAATAATCTCCCCGTCCTGTCCGAACACGTCGCTGTTTCGGCAAGCGCGCCGCGCAAGGATTTGGTTATCGGGTCGACCGGAACGGACGCCGCGTTTGACGGCAGTCACCTGACAAACAGTCTCGTGTTCTGGGATGGTTCCGCCATCCAAGACATCGAAGACGAAAAGGCGAAGGAACTGTCCTGCGCCTATCACTACCGCCCCGACATGACGCCAGGAACCTACGAGGGCGAGGCTTATGACGGGGTGATGAGAGAGATCAAAGGCAACCACGTTGCCCTTGTCCCGCGCGGAAGGGTTGGCCCGGATGCGTATGTAGCAGACAGCGCCCCTGTGGAGCTGGTCGGGGATGCCGCACCCCTCAATAGCGGCGCTCGAAACAGCCAGCAGGAGAAGAGAACTATGGCTCACAAAATCCCGAAGCGGGATAAGGTCACGGTTGTGAAGGCGCTGAATGCCATCAAGCCCGATCTCGCGCAGGACGCCGACATCAGCGACATCATCGCTCTTGTCGAAAAGCTTGAGAATGAAGGCCCGGAAGAAACCGTGGCCGTCACGGAAGACGCTGCCGACATCCACGAATTCCTCAAGGCCAAGCTTTCGGATGAAGACTACGCCGCCGCGTGTGAGCTTCTGAAGCCTGCCGCTGACGAGGAAGAAGAAGCCCCGGCCATCAAGCCGGATGAGGAAGTTGTCTCCAAGCCCGCCATGGATGCCGCAATCGCCGCAGCTACGGCCAAGGCGACGAACGACGCTCTGTCCGCTGCAAAGGCCATCCGTGAAGCCGAGCGCGCTGTACGCCCGTATGTGGGCGAAATGAGCATGGCCCACGACAGCGCCGACGCTGTTTACCGTTCGGCCTTCGACATTCTCGGCGTGAAGCACAAGGATGTTCACCCGTCTGCATTCCCGGCGATCCTCGCCGCGCAGACCACGGCATCCCACAAGAAACCGGCACCGATGGCCATGGATGCGAAGGCGAAGGAAAACTTCTCCTCGCGCTTCCCGGACGCCAGCCGCATCGCAATCAAGTAAGGAGGGCGGGTAATGTCGTTCCAGACTTCTGTCAATGTCCAGCCCGCAAGCGCCGTCGCCGGCGACTTCGCGGACACCAACCCCCGCGTGACGGTCAACGCCGGTCAGGGTGGCCTTGTATCCGGTTCTGCCGGTCTTTACGTGGGCCGCTTCGCGTGGATCACCACGCCCTATGACAACAACTCGGCCCCTACCATCGCCAACAACCGTGGCTTTGGTGCCCCGACCGGTTTTGTCGCTCGGACCCAGCAGGCGCATATCACGACCTATCTTGCCGATAGCTCGATGATGATCGCCCCCGGCTTCCCGGTCACGCTGTTCTCGTCCGGTTCGTTCTGGGCCGTGAACTCCGGCTCCGGTATCGTCAAATGGGGTGATCCGGTCTACGTCAACTATGCGGATGGCCTCATCAGCAACGCCGCATCGTCCGGTTCCGTTACCGGCTCGATTGCCGCTGCCGCAACCACGTCGGTCACCGGTTCGATTGCTGACGGCATTCTGACGGTTACGGCTGTCGGCTCCGGCACTCTCGTTACGGGCGCTACGCTGTCCGGCACGAATGTCGCCACCGGCACTACCATCATCAACCAGCTTTCCGGCACGGCTGGCGGCGTCGGCACCTACACCGTTTCCCCCGCCGAACAGACTGTGGCAAGCACGACGATCACCGCCGCTTACGGCGTTCTGACCGTTACTGCTGTCTCGTCTGGCACGCTGGGCGTCGGTCAGGTTCTGTCGGGTTCCGGCATCACCACCGGCACCTACATCACGCAGCTTGGCACCGGCACGGGCGGCACTGGCACCTATTACGTCAGTGTGTCGCAGACCGCATCGTCCACGACGGTCACCGCCGCCGCGAACTATCTCTCCAAGTATACGTTCCGCTCCGGCGCTCTGTCGGGTGAGATCGCCAAGATTTCCAGCCACTCGCTGGGCTAAACCTGACAAGGAGCACCGCAAATGAACCGTACCGAAGCCGTCGCCAACTGGCAGGCTGACGTCCAGCAGCTTTCCGCGCTGGGCGTCAATCTTCCCGACGTGCAGGCATATGCCGCCGACGAATGGAAGCAGGACTACACTCTCGCGATGGACGCCCATCCGTCGATCAACACCACGTCCAACGCTGGCGTCCCGGCGTTCCTCACCACGCTGATCGACCCGCAGGTCTTCAAGGTTCTGTTCTCCCCGAACAAGGCCGCGCAGATCCTCGGTGAAGTCCGCAAGGGCACTTGGCTGGATGAAACCGCCATGTTCCCGACTGTCGAGCATACCGGTGAAGTTTCGTCCTACGGCGACTTCAACGAGAACGGTCGTACCGGCGCGAACACCAACTGGCCGCAGCGTCAGGCGTACTTGTTCCAGACCGTCAAGGAATATGGCGACCGCGAACTTGAACGCGCCGGCCTCGCCCGCATTTCGTGGGTATCGGAACTCGATGTAGCCGCCGCTACCGTGATGAACAAGTTTTCGAACCTGACCTACTTCTTCGGGGTGTCCGGTTTGCAGAACTACGGCCTGCTGAACGATCCGAACCTATCCGCCTCCCTGACCCCGGCCACGAAGGCCGCAGGTGGCGCGAAGTGGATCACCAACGGTGCGATCACGGCAACGGCGAACGAAATCTACGCCGACGTTGAGGCTCTGTTCTACCAGCTTGTTACTCAGACCGGTGGTCTCGTGGAACAGACTGACGAACTGGTTCTCGCCATGTCGCCGGGTTCGGCTGTCGCTCTGACCGCAACGAACAGCTTCAACGTGAACGTGACGGACCTTCTCAAGAAGAACTTCCCGAACCTCCGCGTGGAAACTGCCGTCCAGTATGGCGCTACGTCTGCCACCAACCCGCAGGGCGTTGCGGCTGGCAATCTTGTCCAGCTTATCGCCACGAAGATCGAGGGCCAGGAAACCGGCTACTGCTCGTTCAACGAAAAGATGCGCGCCTTCCCGGTGGTTCGCGCCATGTCGAGCTACAAACAGAAGGTAGTTGGCGGGACTTGGGGGGCGATCATCCGCCAGCCATTCGCCATTTCGTCCATGGTCGGCGTCTGACCATCAACGGGCGGGGCGTAAGTCCCGCCTATCCCTTTTCTTTCCTTGGAGAATAACATGGCTGATACCGTTACCGTTGCTTGCAAACTGCCGAATGGCCTTATTCTTCGCGCCTTCGAAATGAAGGAACGCGATGAGCCGGTCATGGGCGGCGGCTACAAGACTGTGAAATATGCGTCCCAGCGCGGGGAGCCGATCACGATCAATGGCCCTGCTGTTCCGTTTGGCGCGCCTCCGAAGGTCACTACGGCAGGCGGGTATGCCCTCACATCGAACGTCGATGCGTCGTTCTGGGATGCGTGGCTTGAGCAGAACGCCGAGCTTGATGTGGTCAGGAACGGCCTCATTTTCGCTATGCCGCGTCAGGACAGCGCCGCGAAGGAAGCCGAGAACCGCACGAAGGTGAAGAGCGGCCTTGAAGCCCTCGACCCTGAAAAGCCGATGCGTGGCATCCAGAAGGCCGACAAGGCCGCGTAAGGGGAACGTCATGGCCGCAACCTATGCAACGATGATCGCGGCTTTCCCGGAGTTTTCGAACACGACGAATTATCCGCAAGTAACAATCGAGTTCTGGTTGTCGCAAGGGTACATCCAAGTCAGTGAGCGGCTTTTCCGGGATAGCTATGACATGGCCGTCATGCTGTGGACCGCGCATCACGTCGCGATGGGGGCGGCCAATGCCCGCGCTGCTGCCCGTGGCGGCATACCCGGATCGGCAAGCGGCGTCCAGACTTCAAAGTCTGTCGATGGCGTTTCCGTGGGGTACAGCACGATTACCAGCCTCAACAATGCCGGGGCATGGAACGCCACGAGCTACGGTCAACGCTTCCTGACGATGGCCCGTTCTTTCGCAACAATGCAATACGTCCCCGGCGTCCGCCGACAGTTCCTCTAGGAGATAGATCATGGCCCTTGCTGGCGCTCATTTCGAATTCGGCTACCAGAAAAAGGTCATGGCGAATTCTTCCCCGGTTCTCGGCCCTCTTCCGTCTTCTGAGACGCTGGCCACAGCCGGGACGACAACCGCATCCGCCCCCCTACCGATCTTCAAGGCGATCCCGTGGTGAACATCATCGTGGAAGCGGATGCATGGGTTTCGTTCGGCAACCCGCCGCCTGACCCGTCTATCGCCACGTCCGCGCGCCGGTTCATTTTCGGCGTCACCCCCACGCCTTGCCTTATTCCTCCGGGCGAGCATGTATGGTGGGTTATTGCCTAATGGCTATCAAAGTCGGAGTGACGGTCACGCGGGACGCAACGGCTGACATTCTCCGGGCCGTCAAGGCGCTGGTGAAGCGTGAAGCGCTTGTCGGTATCCCCGCCGACAACGCCAGCCGCGAACCGGATGAGGATGAGAAAGTCCCGCTTAACAACGCGGAAATCGGCTATCTCATGGAAAACGGTGTGCCGGAGAAGAATATCCCGGCGCGTCCGTTCCTCAACCCAGGCATCGCCAACGCGAAAGACAAGATCGTCCAAGTGATGGAGGCGGGAGCGAAAAAGGCTCTGTCTGGCGACAGTGAAGCCGCAGACCGCACGCTAAACACGGTCGGGATTATCGGCATGAACGCGGTTCAGGCCAAGATTACCGATGGACCGTTTGAGCCGCTTAGTGAAGTGACGCTTGCCAAACGTCGCGCCAAGGGGCGCACGGGTGAGAAGCCTTTGCTGGATACGGGCGCGCTTAGGCGCAGCATTTCCTATGCCGTCAGGCCGAAAGGTGAGAAGTCCTAGCCATGGCCGAACTTGATGTTACCGAACTGCTTTATGATCCCGATTTTAGCGACACGTTTACGGTCCAGCGGGACACCGAAACAGTCGGTAGCAATGGCCGCGCCACGGTTGCCACGCAAACGTTTTCTGATTTGATCGGCGTCCTGACGGCTGGGCAAGGGTCTATTCTGAAACAGTTCCCCGAATTGACGCGCGTGGAAGGGGCCATCCTCATCCACTGCATGTTCGAACTGAGGCCGGAGACTGACGCCACAAAGGCGGATCGCATCCTGTGGCGCGGCAACACGTACCGCGTGACGATGGTCAACAATTGGATGAACTTCGGGGGCGGGTTCGTTTCTGCCGTCGCAACGCTCATTGAGCTTGTCGAGGATGCATAATGGCAAACGATAGCTCAACGGGTGGATACCTTGTTCCATCATCGCCAGCGCCGATAGAAGACGCCGCCCTTGAAGATGTCATTCAAGGCATTGTTGTCGGCATTACCGGACTGCCAGGAACAATGGTGCGCCCACGGTGGCAACCGACACCACCGAAGCAGCCGCCACCGGCCACGAATTGGTGCGCCATCGGGATAACCCGGACATATGGCGAGACATACGCCTATATCAGCCATAGCGGGGCAGGGAATGGCTCCGACACATTGCAGCGCCACTACAGCCTAGATTTGCTCGCGTCGTTCTACGGCCCGTCTGGGCAGCTTTACGCGGGTCTATTCCGTGATGGCCTGTTGATCGAACAAAACCGCGAAGTGATGGCCGCTAACGGCATGGCGCTTTATGAGGCGCGCGAGATTATCGCCGCTCCCGAACTGACGAACACACAATGGATTAGGCGCTTCGATGTGCCGTTCACACTGAGGCGGCAGGTCAACCGCACATATCCGGTCCTCAACCTGCTTTCGGCAGAAGGGACAATCCACGCTGAAACCGAAACGCACGTCAACGAAAACGACTGGATCGTGCAGGAGAACTAACCAATGGCAACTGGTCTTAACGTCAACAATGTCGTGCGGGTTTCGATCAATCTCAGCCCGACCGCAGCCGCCACCCGTGACTTCGGCGCGCTTCTCATCATCGGCCCAACGGACGTTATTGATGTGTCTCAGCGCATCCGGTCTTATTCCGATCTGGACGGCGTGGCGGCTGATTTCGGAACCACCGTCCCGGAATACTACGCGGCAAGCCTGTTCTTTTCGCAGTCGCCGCAGCCCGCAATCCTCTACATCGGTCGATGGGCGCAAACCGCTACCAAGGCAGTGCTTAACGGTGGCGTTCTGACCGCTGCCGAACAGCTTATGCCCGCGTGGACCACGATCACGGCAGGCTCTTTCAAGATCACGGTTGATGGCACGGTCAAGACGCTGACGGCCCTCGATTTCAGCGCCCAGACGAACCTCAATGGCGTTGCATCGGTCATCACTACGGCACTCGCCACGGCAACTTGCGTCTGGGATGCGACCAGCAACAAGTTCACGATCCGAAGCAACTCGACCGGCGCGACTTCGACGCTTAGCTACGCCACTCCGCACACGACGGGAACGGATATTTCGGGGCTTCTCAAGCTGACAGAAGCTACCGCGTCCGCTCCCGTCGCCGGTATCGCGGCTGAGACGCTTGCCAGCGCCATGGCGACGTTCGCGAATATCTCGTCTGACTGGTACGGCATCACCGTTGCCAGCGCCACGACGCCAGCCGATAACGAGATTATCGATGCCGCCGCGTTCATTGAGGGCGCGTCAGTCTCGCATATCTTCGGGATCACGCTGACCAGCACCACCGCCCTTGACGGCACGATCACGAATGACTTGCCGAGCCTGCTTAAAGCCGCTGGCTACAAGCGCACCACGACGCAATATTCATCGTCTTCGCGTTACGCCGTGGCCTCCATGATCGGTCGAGCATTCACCGTCGATTTCACGGCGAACAACACCACGATCACGCTCAAGTTCAAGCAGGAACCGGGCGTCACCGCCGAAACGCTCACGCAGACGCAGGCGAACGCGCTGGACGGCAAGAACGTCAACTATTTCGTCAACTATGCCAACGACACCGCGATCATCCAGCAGGGGGTCATGGCGAACGGGTACTTCTTTGACGAAGTGCACGGGACGGACTGGCTGCAAAACTACATCCAGACGGGGGTCTATAACCTCCTCTACCAGTCCACGACGAAAATCCCGCAGACCGACGCGGGTGTGAACCAAATTGTGAACGCTATCGACGCTTGCCTGTCTCAAGCTGTGAACAATGGATTGGTGGCCCCCGGCGTATGGAACGCTGGCGGGTTTGGCGAACTGTCTCAGGGCGACACGCTGGAAACCGGCTACTACATCTATGCGCCGAAGGTCGCCACGCAGAGCCAGAGTGATCGTGAGGCCCGCAAGTCGCCCACGATCCAGGTTGCAGTCAAGCTCAGTGGAGCCGTCCACAGCGTTGACGTACAACTAGATGTCAACAGGTAGTCGGCGGCGCTCAAGCATACGTCAACGCAACACTCCGGTATCACGGCGACTTCGCCTACGCCGCCAGCCGATAGGAGGCTACCATTAGCACGTACTCTTTTCTCGACGTAACCGCTGCGATCAGCGGCCCCGGTGGGTCGATCAACATCGGCAATAGCGCCGGTCCTTCCGACGAAGGTATCACGGTGTCGATGATCGACAACAAGAACACCATGACCATCGGCGCGGACGGCTCCGGCATGCACAGCCTTCATGCCGGTAATGCGGGCACGATTACGATCCGCCTTCTGAAAACGTCCCCGACGAATAAGAAGCTCCAGCAGATGTATTCGTATCAGGTGACGAGTTCCGCCAACCATGGGCGGAATACGATCACGATCCGCGACGTTGCTCGTGGGGATTTCGTAACAGCGACCGGCGCTGCTTTCCGCAAAATGCCCGACAATGCGTGGGGCAAGGAAGGCAACATGATCGAATGGTCATGGGATTGCATCAAGGTCGCCCAGAAGCTGGGGGCTAACTGATGGCAGAGTTTGAGGTAGGCGGCCATACCTACCGCACCGGAAAACTGAGCGCCATGAAGCAAATTCATGTCGCCCGGAAGATCGCGCCATTGTTCGCCGCCGTCCCCGGCATTCTGTCCCGCCTCAATGAAGGCGTGGCGGCTCTAAAGCCCGTCCTTGAGGAAATGGCTGGCATGTCTTCCGACGATTTGGATTTCGTCGTTAAGGAATGCATGTTGACCGCATACCGCAAGGACGGAAGTGACTGGCAGCGCGTGTGGGTCGAAGGGTCTGATAGTCCGATGTATGAAGACATCGACGGGCCGCAAATCCTGCAAATCGTCCAGCGCGTGGTCATGGAAAACCTCGGCCCTTTTATGCGCGCCGTCCCGCAAAGTTCGAACGATATTCCGGGGCTGTAAATTATCAGCCCGTAAGTCTGCCGGACGGCATGGATTGGCTTATGCGTCCCGTGCTTCGCGGGATGTGCAAATACGAGAGCCTGATAGACGGCACTGTTGATCTTTGCGACGTGGCGTTGATGAACGAAGCGTTGGACGTGGCCGATACGAACGCAGCCCGTGCCCATGAGGCCATGACGAGGAAAGACTGATGGCCGAGACGATTAAGGAACTACTCGTCAGCATCGGGTTCGGAGTTGACGACCGATCTGAAAAGAAGTTCGAAAACTCCATTCGTCGGGCCACGCTGCAAGCGGAACTCCTGTCTAAAGCGCTCATAGAGACGGCTAAGAACGTCGCACAGGCGCTTGAGAGTGTCGCGAAGAACTTCGACGCCCTTTACTGGACTTCGCAGCGCACGGGCGCTTCGGTCCAGAATATACGCGCTCTGTCTTATGCTGTGTCGCAGTTGGGCGGCACGTATCAGGGCGCGATGGCGTCGATTGAAGCTTTCGGGCAGAAGCTTCGATCCAACCCCGGCTATGAAAGCATGGTTCGCGGGTTGGGCGTCCAGACCCGTGATGCACGCGGCCAGCTTCGCGACCAGATCACGGTCATGGAGGAGCTTGGCGGGCGTCTCAAAAAGATGCCGTACTACATCGCAAACCAGTACGCCGGGGCGCTGGGGATCGATGAGAACACGCTTCGGGCGCTGCAAAGCGGCGACATTCAGAAGTATCTCAAGCAGTACGAGGAAATCCAAAAGGCGGCGGGGCTAGACCCGGACAAGGCCGCACGGGCATCGCAGCAGTTCCAGACGCAAATCCGGGCGCTGCAACAGACCATTGAAGCCGTGGCGGCGAAAGCCCTCACGGACTACATGCCGAAAATTTCGGAATGGCTGGAAAAGTTCCAGAAATGGGTTGTCGACCACGGGCCGGAAATCACAGCGGCATTCGAGAAAATCGCCACGACGGTCGCGCAAGTCGCAACGGACATGGTGGAACTCGCGAAGCAGTTGGAGCCGGTATGGGATGGCTTTGTAAAGATCGCGGAGGCCATCACCGGGCGTGAAGGGCTTGTTGCCGCGATTGAAGTCCTAGTAGGGGCTGCGGTTCTCGGAAAATTGGTTTCGATGCTTTCCGTCTTGGTTGGCGCTGGTGGCAACATGGGTGGGCTTATGGGCCGTTTCCTTGGCTTCCTAGCGCCGGTCGCCCTCGCCATGGGGATTGCTGGGTATGGCAGTTCTCAGATATTGAGCGATCCTGAAAAGGCGGCGGCAGCTACGCCGGAAGCCAATAAGGCCAGAATTGCAGAGCGCCGAGGAGCTATCGGCAAGCTGTGGGATAGAGCAAAATCCGCATTGGGTTTCACCGGCACGTCTGACACGACGATGACGCCTGAAAAGCGTGCATTGCTTGATACCATCGCCGGACCTGAAAGCGGCGGTCGTTATGACATCCGTTACGGCGGCGGGCGGATCACTGACTTCTCTGATCACCCGCGCATCTATACCCCGATCATGAATGGCCCTGATGTTGGGAAAAGATCGTCCGCCGCTGGCCGGTATCAGTTCATCGGCAGCACGTGGGACGATCAAGCACGGAAGCTCGGCCTCAAGGACTTTTCTCCTGAAAGCCAGGATAAGGCCGCGTGGAACTTGGCGTGGGAAACGTACAAGAGGAACACGGGGCGTGATCTTGAGGAAGACTTGAAGGGCGGCGATCCTGCCAGAATGGCTTCTATCGCGCGCGCTCTCAGCGGGCAATGGGCAAGCCTGCCGGGAGGCCGTCAACCCGGCACCACGTCGAACAAGTTCACGCGAGACTATCTCGGCAATTTGGCGCGCAATGCCGCATCTATGGTCAAACCGCGTCAATCAACCCCGGCGACACCATACAAGGGTAACTTTTCTGTCGCGCACCCATCGTTCTTGAGTGCTGGTGCGCCTCTGATGGCCACAAGCAGCGGCAGTTCGGTAAGCATGTCCCAAAACACCAATATCAACGTGGTCGGGTCTACCAACCCCGTCGACACCGCGAATGCCATCGAGAAAAAACAGGACGGCGTGAATTCGCGCATGTTCAGAAACACGCAAGGGGCGTTCAGGTAAATGGCTATTCTTGATGACGCATATGCGTTGATTTCGTTTTCAACGCGGGCGATTGCCTTCCTTGTCCCGAATGCCGTCATTGAGGAAACCAGTCGCGACCAACTCGTGATCACCAGCCATCCCGTCGAAAGCGGGGCGGCTATATCCGACCATGCGTTCAAAATGCCTGCGCAAGTGGAAATGCGATGCGCGTGGTCGGATAGTTCCGGTGGCTATGCCGGGTATTCGAAGCAGATGTATCTGGCGCTCCAAGTCCTGCAAGACATCCGCGTTCCGTTCACGGTGTTCACCGGCAAGCGGGCGTACACAAATATGCTTGTCTCCTCAATCGAGGTGACTACGAATGAGCAGACGGAATATTCGCTGTTCGCGACTATCGGCCTTCAAGAGGTCATCATAGCGAACACGACGACAACGAGCGCCCCGAATTCGGCAATGGCGTCTGCACCCAAAACAGCAAGCGTAGCGGAGAGCGGCACGAAGCAGGTGGCGGAAACAACGCCATTCGTCGGCCCTCGATAATCACGGCATACGGACCATGACGATAAGGACGGCGACAAGGATCGCCCATCCTAGCACCCTGAATAGGCCGGGGAACGCGAGAAGCAGGACGATAAGGACTAGAAGCGCGATAATCATGATTTCTCCCTTTGACGGCGGGGCATCCCGCCTCACGCGCGAGTGAACCATAAATTTCAGGGAAGGCCAGCGAAAAATGGCGACGACATACGAAATTCCTTTATCGCCATCGCCGCAACGCTTCTCTATCCAGCTTTCAGGCGTCACCTACTTTCTGACACTGACGTACCGTGATGCGATCATGGGCGGGTGGATAATCGACATAGCAGACGTTGACGAGGTGCCAATTGCCAGCGGCATTCCTCTCACGACTAGCCGCGATCTTCTGGAGCCGTTCGGCTATCTCGGAATAGGTGGGGAGTTGTGGGTCGCAACGGATGCGGATCAGTACGCAACGCCTACATTCGACAATCTAGGTGAAGCCTCTCATCTTTATTTCGTGGTGCCGTAATGACGCAGCAATGGCTAAGGCAATGTAAACTGACGGTAGACGGCGGCGGTAGCGCCATCGATATGTCAGAGTTGCGCATCCGGTTCAACGTGACGCAGCAGAATTTACAGTCGCCAGCAGCGGCAGACATAACCGTCACGAACCTTTCCCGCGAGACAGCGAACCGGGCGAAAAAAGAAGGGCTTAACGTCACTCTTGAGGCCGGTTATCAGTCCAATTCTGCCGTGATCTTTAAGGGGCAAGTGATCCAGGCCAGATATGGCCGGGAAACGCCGGTTGACACCTACTTCAACATTATCGCGCAAGGCGGCGATCAGGCATACAATTTCGGCATGGTCAACAAGACGCTGGCGGCTGGGCATACCTACCGCGATCAAGTTGACGCGGTGTTTGAGGGACTGAAAAAGCACGGCATCACGTTGGGCAAGATTGCCGATCTGGGCACGAAGCAAATGCCACGCGCGCGAGTGATGTATGGCATGGCCCGCGACGTTCTGCGCGTAATCTGCATGTCAACGAATACCAGTTGGTCAATTCACAACAATGAACTGACGATCACGAAGGACGATGAGCCGAATGAAGGCGGGGCGATTGTTCTCAATTCCCGTACCGGCCTTATCGGTTTCCCGACGCAAACGATTGACGGCATTCAGGCGCGTTGTCTGCTGAACCCGAAAATCAGGCCGGGGACGTTGGTTCAAATCGATCAGGCCAGCGTTCAAGAGGTGAAGTTCTCGCCGGCTTACACGGCGGAGGTCAACAACGCCATGGCTCCCGGCATCGCAGATGATGGCTTCTACAAAGTCCTCGTCGCGGAGCATGAGGGCGATACGCGGGACATACCTTGGTACACAAATATCATTTGCACCCGTGCTGACGGCAAAGGGCCGATACCTATCGGCTTGGCTGGCAAGGGCATCAACGTGGAGCCGCAATAATGGATTATCGGCAGAGGACCGGCGATCAAGAGGAATATCTGCGGTCCATGATGGACAGCATGAGGTCATCCATGTGGACGGCGCTTCCGTGCGTTGTCACGAAGGTAAGCGGCTCTCACGCTGATTTGCAGCCATCTGTTAAGTCTCAGGAGCGCCAGCCGGACGGCACAGTAAAGGCCGTCGATCTTCCGCTGTTGAGCAATGTCCCTCTGCATTTCCCGTCCGGCGGCGGTGCAACGATGACGTTCCCCGTCGCCGCTGGCGATGAAGCGCTTGTGGTGTTTTCGTCTCGGCCTATCGATGCATGGGAACAATCCGGGGGCGTACAAAGTCAGATTGACGCGAGAACACACGATCTCTCTGACGGGTTCGCTTTCGTCGGGTTCAAGGCGCAGCCTTCCGCGCTGGATAACATTTCGTCAACATCGACGCAAATCAGGTCCAATGACGGGACGATGGTCATAGACTTCAACCCCGGCTCCGGCATGACATTTACCGCCGCTGGCGTAAGCATGGCGATCACAGACGGTGGCGTGGCAATCACGGGCGGGACGGTGACGCACAACGGTGTCAACATCGGAAGCGATCACGTCCACGGCGGCGTTATCCCCGGTGGGGCGGATACAGCGGGGCCACACTGATGCGGTACCGTAAGCTTTCCTCGACGGGCGACTATACGTTCGGCCACGGTCAAGCCGATTTCTGGCGCGACGTACCGGACGCGGTGGCGCAATCGGTGCAGACCCGCCTTCGGCTGCAAACCGGGACATGGTTCCTTGATCTAAACGAGGGGATCGACTGGCGCACTAAGGTTCTGGGGAAGTACACCGCTGACGTTCGCGACACCACGATCCGCTCCCGCATTCTCGGCACAACCGGGGTGACGGAAATCACGGCCTATTCGTCATCCCTGAACCGAGAGACGCGAGGCTTTTCCGTCGCCACGACTATTTCGACGGTTTACGGCGCGACAACAGTCAATGAGGCTCTGTAATGGCAACTCCGGTTTGCGTTATCGATGGAAACGGGATCACAGCCCCGACCTATGCGGACGTGAAAACGTATTTCGATGACGCATTCAAGGGCATTTACGGGCAAGATATCGTCATCGACCCTGACAGCCAGGATGGGCAGCTAATCGCGATCTTCTCCGCAGCGGTACATGATGCCAACTCTATGGCCGTCGCAGTCTACAACGCCTTCTCGCCCGTTTATGCGCAAGGTGTGGGCCTGTCTAGCGTGGTTAAGATCAATGGCATTGCCAGATCAGCCGCTTCGAACTCTGCCGTTGATCTGCGGATCATTGGCGTTGCCGGGACGCAAATCCTGAACGGCAAGGCGCAAGACAGCGCTGGTTATTATTGGTCGCTCCCTGTCGCGGTACTGATACCGGTCGGCGGCGAAGTGGTCGTAACGGCGACGTGCGACACGATAGGGGCGATCACCGCTGCCATCGGCGGCGTCAATATCATCGCCACCCCGACACGCGGATGGCAAAGCGTCACCAATCTTGCGGAGGCAACGGTAGGCGCTGCTGTAGAGACAGACGCCGCACTTCGCATCCGGCAGAAAACGTCGGTCGCTATCCCGTCGAATTCAATCCTTGAAGGGATTGTAGGAGCGGTGGCCGATCTTCCCGGCGTCGAGCGATACAGGGCATACGAGAATGATACGGACGCCACCGATGCGAACGGTATTCCTAGCCACTCCATTTCGCTTGTGGTGGACGGCGGCGATGCGCTTCAAATCGCAACAACTATCGCGGACAAAAAGGGTCCGGGCTGCGGGACATACGGGACAACCTCACAAGTCGTGACTGACAAATACGGCGTCCCCCACACAATACGGTTCTACCGGCCTACCGATGTGCCTATCACTGTTGAAATCGACCTGACGCCCCTACCCGGGTACACGACATCTATCCGGGACGAAATCGTCGCGGCAGTCGTGAGCTACATAAATGGCATGGGGATCGGGAATAAGCTGTACTTCACTCGGCTATATGTCCCGGCGAACTTGTCGAACTCATCCAGTGGGGCGACCTTCGATCTTAACTCGGTAAAGGTGTCCCGCAACGGCGATCCTCTCGCGCTGGCCGACATCCCGATAGCGTTTAATGAGGCTGCGTCAACAAACGAAACTCTGGTAACAATCGTGGTGAGTTAAATGGTGGAAGTCGCATCGGCCCCGGCCACGGTTGATGAATATCTTGGCCTCATCCCGCCATTTAACGCCACATTGCCTAAGTTTACGGCCACGATTGGCAAGTTGGTTGAGCCATTTGCCATCCTTCAAGGCGTGATTGGAAACTTTCCTGCCGATTATGACGTTGATACGGCTGTTGGGGCGCAACTTGATGTGGTCGGGATATGGGTAGGGTGGCCGCGCTACCTGCCTAAGCCGATTGAAGGTCTTTATTTCTCGCTCGACGTGCCGGAACTCGGGTTCGATAAAGGCATATGGAAAGGCCCGTTTGACCCCGACAACGGCATTGTTCGGCTTGATGACGACACATACCGCATGTTCATTAAGGCTAAAATCCTAGCGAATAGCTGGGATGGAACCATGGGGCAGGCGGTCGATATTCTCGACGTGATCACGGTCGGGGAGGCGTCCTCTAACTTCGCCATGTTCGATAATCAGGACGGGTCGATAACGATTGCCATCACTGGCGATTTCCCATCCACATTGTTCTTGGCGATGATTGACGAAGGGTACTTCCCGCTCAAGCCGTCAGGCTATTGGATCAGGTGGGAAATGACTTCCGCTCCCGGAACGCCAATATTCGGGTTTGACATAAGCAATGACGTTATCGGCGGATTTGATGAAGGCTCATGGGGCATAACCCCGGAATACTATCTCACATCTTATTCAGGAACCACGCCGGAACCTGAATTCCTGACCGGCCCCCTAATCCATCTACAGGTGATCTAAAATGGCAGACAATGAATTCCTTCCCTTCGGCACGACTGCCGGGGCGAACGTGCTTGCTCAGGCTCTTTACTCCGGCCTGTCGGCGCGCTCGACCGGCTTCATGTCGGGTGTGGCGTCGTCTGCCCAGCTGAACAAGGTGTGGCGTCAATCGTCCTCTATGGCCGCGATGATCGGTCAGTTTATTGCCGATAACAGCGGCAACGACGCGGATGATGATGGAGACATCGCAACGCTTCTGTCCAATTTTGAATTGGCGGCTACATCGTTCGTCGGCGGTAACTTCGTCAATAAGGCTGGCGACACGATGACGGGGGCACTTGTCCTCCCCGGCGCTCCCGTTGCCGATCTTCAAGCCACGACAAAGAAATATGTTGATGACAACTTCCTGTCGCTTCCGAATGGCGGCACGGTCAACGATCAAGTTTACCTGCCAAATTCTCCGACGCAGGACACTTCGGCGGTAAACCGCGCCTACGTTGACCACCCTGGATACGTTGGCATCAGCGGGACCACTACACTGGTGCAAAGCCAACTTCGCAAGTATGTCGAGTGCACCGGCTCTGGATCATATACGGTCACGCTCCCAGTACCGACATCAGGCGGGGCCACGCCCACAACAGGCGGCTATTACCTCATTTACAATGCAGGTTCGAGCGACAAGACCCTTTCGACACCGAGCGGCAATTTCGTCGGACCTAGCGGATCTGGCGCGTCTACCCTGACGCTCCCGCGCGGGGCCTTCACGTGGGTAATCGCCGGGTTCTCGAATTGGGTTGTCCTCTATCAAACGTATTCCTACTCCCTGATTACCGGAGCGACAACGCTGTCAGCTTCGGCGCTGAATGGATACGTCCAGCTTAGCGGCGGCTCAACGTATACCGTCACGCTCCCGGACCCGTCGAACTTCTCTGGCGCATCGCTGGAAATCTACAATGCTGGGTCTATCGCATACACGCTATCAACGCCGGGCGGCAATTTCGTCGGGCCTAGTGGGTCGGGTGCGTCCACGAAATCCATAGCCGCCGGGTCTTATCTTCATTTCCGTGCTGGCTCTGCGAACTGGATCACGGGATCATTCAGTTAAGGGAAACGCCATGACAACGACAGCCGTTATCGTCCAGAATATTCCGTCGTCTACGGTCAATATCGAGGCTGACGTAGGATACAGCGGAGCTGTGCGGCCCGCATCCGCCGCGCACCTAAAGGTCAGCAATGACGATGTATCCACAAGCAATCCCGTGCCTATGCAGCTTCCGGCGGGTGGCGTAACGGCGTTCTACCTCCGTAGCGCGACGACAGGGACTGTTGCCAGCGGCGCTTACAATGCGACATTCGCGAATATTGGAGCCGTTGACGCCTCTCTTTTGGGGGGCGCGCTTCCTCCCGGATCAGTCGTTACGATCAGAGCGCCAGAAGGGAAAACCCTTGGCGACATGACCTATGACGGGACTAGCACCATTCTGCTTATTTCGGGGGTCAGGTAATGGCAGACATTTATATCAAGCCTACGCCATCATCGATTGGGGCCGCTACAGCGGCACAGGGGGCTAAGGCGGATAGTGCGCTTCAACCGACGATGATTGGAACGTTTACAGGCGGCGGCTCGTATCTATTCACCGACATCAATGAGCGCGAAGTTAACCTTCTGATGTTCGCGCCGTCACTCACGAATGGCGCAAACGTCTCCGTTGCTATGCAGGCGATGATGACGGCCGCCGCTTTGACCGGAAAGCCTGCCAGAATTCCCGTTCATCCATTGGGTTTTTCGTGGACCATGACAGCGGGCGTCAATGTTCCCGGCGTGGCGGTCTTGTGCGATCCGACCGCAAAAATCTTCACGTCAGCCGATATCGATATGTTTGTCGCGACCGGCCATAGCTGCCTGTGGGATGGCGGCGCGATCACGCATGATGGAGACGGCCGCTTTTTCGATAGTGGCGCATTCTCGTCTCACAACATTAGACACGCCGGGCTGACGGCCGGAGACACGGGCGCGACAACTGAGCTTATTCGAATGCTCGGGTCCAACATCTTTGTTGACGATAACGAGTTCACAACGTTCCGCGTGAACGCCTATTGCATCAACGTCAGCAAGCAAAGCGGCACTATCAATATCAACTCCCGCATCTCCAATAACTATTTTGGCGGGACCGGAAAGGGATGGCTAATCCAGTCGGAGCACGTCGGGGAGCGGCCGGAAGGTCTGACGATCGAAAGCAATAAGTGTATCTTGACTGGTACGACACACGTCGAAATTCAGGAAATCTTGTCCCTGAAGATGATAAACAATATGTTTGATCTGTCTTCCGGTGCAACGATCCTTCTGAATTCCGAAGGGCTTGGCATCGACAACGTTGAAATTAGCAGCAGCTACATCACGGCGGCGTCAAACCCGACTGGCGTTAGCGGTGGCGTTGCGATCAAAAGCCAAGGGTCGGTTGCGATCACTGGCCTAAAAATCCTTCACAATGAAATCAGACATTCCGCCTACGGGTGCGCTCTTTCCGACAATCTCTCGGAAGTGAAGATCAAGGACAATACCTTCACGAACATCGATCAAGTCGCAATTGGTGGCCCGGCTGACAATTGGGACATGCAGGGCAACACGTTCAACACGGTTGGAACAAACGTATCCATAACCGAAGGAGCGGGCGGCGGAAGCATCATCATCAAGGATGAGGTTTACTCATCCTCTGCCGCAGCGACGTTGACAATCGCGACGGCGGCAAGGTGGTCGATAGGCCAGACGTTCGGGAAAGTCCTGAAGTCCAGGCGCTCGAATTCCACAGCCGCAAGCCCCGAATCAGGCGTATACCTAGACGTTGCACACGGGCTTGCGGCCGCGCCAAGGCGAGAGACGATCTCTGTCGAAGCGTCGTTTTCGTCTGGCGCCTATACGAACATCATCGCCAACATTGCGGCTATCGATGAAACCAACGTGACAGTTCAATTGTTCTTCACGACTGTCATAAATGGCGTAATCATGGTTGTTGTAGATTGCTCAATCTAGCCAGAGGCGTCATTGCCAACAATGTCGGAACGGGCTTCTCGTCCGGCATCGTTGCCAACCCCGGTCATGCAGGCGTGTCCAACAACATTGCTTACTGACTGACTGTGCGCATATGAAGATCGCAGTGATGCGGATCCGTAAAGCGCGCACCTCCCATTTGACCGCGTAATCTTCGCCTTACCATGGCTCCAGTCTCAAAAGCTGGAACCTTTTTCATGGCCAAGAAACTGCCCATTGCCGTGCCCGCGCCGGCGCGCCTCATTTTGGATTTCATCGGTACGGCGGAAGCGCCCAACGGTTATGTGACGATTTTCGGCAATCGGCAGAAGGCGCTGAAAAATCCGCTGACGACGATGACAATCGGGGAGAGATCGATGCGCAAGTTTCTGCTTCTGCCGCCGCTTTCCTGAACACGCTTGTGATTGAGGCTCTGAACTAAGAGGCATACGTCATGAAAGAAAACTTAGAGAAAACGGCAGGCACAGTTAGCTCCCCGCCGGTCCAAAAGCCAATGAGTTCGGCTGAGGCTATCGCGATGATCAACGAAGAGAGAGAGAAGTCTCAGATTAGCTTTCGGAGCGTCTATAAACCTTGAATACGTCAGGTGGCGTTGGGCGCTCCGCATGGCTGCAATTTTATCGTAACAATAGGAGTTTCCCATGCTTGTTTCGAACTGGCGTGACGTGGTGCGCAAAGCGTGGTCCGTCCGTCTTCTTTTGATCGCCGGAATTATGTCAGGGCTTGAGGTTTTCCTCCCCCTGATCGATGGCCTGTACGAAATACCGCGTGGCGTTTTCGCCGCGCTATCTGGCGTCACGGTTGCGGGCGCGTTTGTGGCGCGTATCGTCGCGCAGAAAGGACTTTCCGATGAGTAGGCTGAAAAAGGGCGCGGCGGTCACTGGGATTGCCGTAACGCTCATTGGCGGCTTCGAAGGCCTGCGAACGGTGGCTTATCCCGATCCGGCGACAAAAGGCCCGCCCTGGACCGTGTGCTACGGCGAAACTGATGGCGTCAAGCCGGGGGACCGCTATACCGTCGAGCAGTGCAAGGACATGCTCCAGAACTCGCTCCAGAAGTACGCGAAGGGCGTCGAGCGTTGCGTTATCGCCCCGTTGCCTGACAAGCGCTACGTGGCGCTCGTGTCGTTTGCCTACAATGTCGGGGTTGGCGCGGCCTGTAAGTCAAGCGTGGTGACGAACATCAATGCCGGTCGGACGCGTGAAGGCTGTGACGCGCTCCTGAAATGGGATAAGGCCGCTGGTGTCCGGTTCCCAGGTCTAACGAAGAGAAGGGTTAAGGAGCGTGAGTTTTGCCTCGACGGCTTAAGGTAGGAGCATCGGCCCATCTCGCCTCTGGCCACCCGCTTTTCACGCGAAACTTGAGTGTGGCCCAATGAAGCCCAAGCTTTCTGGCCAAACCACTAAGGTGATAATCATCTCCTTGGTAGGAAACGACAACGTTATTTTTGAGGTGAGACGATTGCTGTAAAGGCGTTGCCCAAACGCAATTATCTTTTGAATAGCCGCGCTTGCCATCGGTCCTGTCTAGCGTCGTTCCTTCCGGTCTTTCACCCATGTCGGATAAAAAATTTTCGAAAGAATACCATTCGTCACAGACTGTAACCCCAGCCGCTCCATAGCGAGAATATTTCGGAGCAATCGGGTTGGTGCACCTCTGCAGCATCGTGGCCCACGAATTGTATGTCTTACTTTGTCCCGTCTTCGTAGTGTGTCCGTGCTTCTTACTCGTTGTCTTTGCGTTGCAAGACCGAGAGCAAAACCGCCCTCTACCGCGGGCTATTTGCGGCTCTGTCGCCTTAAAATGATGGCCGCATGTTGGGCAGATTACGTCAATTCGTGGGATTCTAGCCGTCATCAATCGCTCCAATCTTTACAGGAGTTTATATCATGACATGTGAACGAAATAAAGCCGCTGGCATCGTATTCCCCGGCCTGACGAAGCGCCGCGAGCGCGAGCGCCAGTTCTGCCTTGAGGGGTTGTGATCATGGCAGCGATTTCTTCAAAGCTCAGAAGCGTCGAAGGCGGTCACCTCATGTTCTGGTGTCCCGGATGCGACGGAGCGCACATGGTCGGGGTTGGCGAGGGGAGTGGCCCAAGATGGGGCTACAATGGTAACCCCGATGCGCCAACTTTCACACCTTCCATTCTCGTGACCTATAACGGCCCCGACGCTGGCATTGATGGCGCACCACCTGCTGTTTGCCATTCATTCGTTACGGATGGGAAAATTCAGTTTCTTGGTGATTGCACTCACCCGCTCGCAGGAAAGACTGTCGATATCCCAGATTGGGAGCGGGCATAATGATCGGCCTCTTCGACTACCTCAAAGCAGGCGTCGACGCTGTCCTCGGTGGCATGATCATGTGGCTGTTCGTCATCACAATCTACGCCCCGATGATCCGGCACGAGGCAACCGCCAAGGCTGTGGCGCAGTGTGAAGCCGACAAGTCCAACATGGTCAGCCGTGCCGTTGCCGACGCTCTAGCCGCTACGCTGGCTCAGGAACGACGTTACCGCGTTGCGGCCGACGTTGCCGCATCCGAAGCCGATAAGCGCGCCAGCGAGGCGCTACGGGCGAAAGAAGAGGCCGACGCGCAGATTGAAGCGCTCAAGGCCGAAGCGAAAGACCAGCCGACATGGACGGAACAGGAAATCGAATGGCTACGCGCGCATTGATCCTCATCGCCACCGTTCTGCTGGCCGGATGCAAAACGACCGACCACGCCGCCGCGCTATCTGCCGCCCGTCAGGCCGAAGCCGCCGCATCTGCAAAGATCGATCTACCCAATCTCGACGCATCCTGCACGGCAAAGCTGGGCCGCGTCTACCCGACTACCGCAGAGGCCCGTGTGATCACGCAAAAGCGCTGGCTGTCTGTGGCTGATAACCGCGACCGGCAGGCGGATGATTGTGCCGCATGGTGGGCCGCTTTCAAAACGAACATCAACATGCAGGAACGATGACGATGACAGAAGAGCAAGCCTTTGTAGAAGCCGTGACCGAAACCAACGCCCGCGTCGAGGCGGCATTGAATGACGCGGCACTTGGCATCGTCAAACTGATCGAACTCTATGAAAAGGGTGCCGGTCTGAAATTGAAGGGCGCGACCGGATCGTTCATCGTCAAGGAACGCGCTGCATTCCGTCGTGCCATCGGCCTCATCGGTGAAGCGGAAGAAATCATCTACCCGGCGCACATCAAAGCTACGGCCATCGCGAAGGCGACCGATACCGGTTATGCTGCCCCTGACGACTACGTGACACTTCTCGGCGGTGGCCGCTGATGCAGTGGTATCACCTCGCCATCCCGACAATGGCACTTCTTTCGGCTATTTTGGCTCGGAGAACGCCACGGGCGCGGCTATGGGTATCCGCCATCATCGCGGCATGGATTGCGCCTGTGGCCTATCTCTATGCCGGTCGCCCCGACTTTCTGCCATGGTATCCGCCGCAGCCTGGAATTTCCTTCCTCTGCGACGGCGCTGTGTACTGCCTCATCATCCATCTGCATCAAGAGCAATGGGAGCGATGGGGCCTCGGCTCCATCTTCATGGCGTCAGCTACAGTCGGTCTCATTCAGTGCTTCGGTGTCATGACGGGCTACCCGCCACCGCTGGCCGGCCATTCATACGGTCTTGTTCTCGATGCGCTCAATGTCGCGGCGCTCATTCTCATCGGCGGCATAGGCATCGCAGACAGGCTTAAGGATGGCAGACGTGATCTTTCTGATTTTTATCAGCGTCATTTGGATCGCGCTCTCCGCTTTGCCCACGCGAAGACGCATGCCCCGAAACCGTTCCGAAAGGTCTGGTAATGGAGACGCCTAGCAACCCTGAAAACTATCGATACGTCGGGGCTGCGCTTGGTGCCATTTCCGGCCTGATGTTCGTCCGGCCTAAGTCCATCATGGACGCGGTTATCCGACTGGTTTTCTCGTTTGTCGCAGGGGCCGTCCTGTATGTCGTGTTGCACGAATATATGGGATGGCCGCGCGATCCTGATCACATCGTAGCCGCCGCATGGGTGGTTGGCTTTGCAAGCTGGCCGCTGGCCGGAACCGCGCTATCCGCGATTAAATCCCGCATGGGAAAGGAATGAACTATGGTGAGGGCTGGTGTACGCTGCATGTTCGCGCGACTGCTGAGATGGCAGGCAGTGTGACACTCAAGGTTTTGCGGTCGTTCATTCGTCGGCGCGTTCCGGTCGGCTAACCCCACCACTTCACCAAGGCCGCCGCCGCAATCAAAATGATGGGGTGCAGTTCTTTGCACTTTTTGCAAACAAAAGGCCCGCTGGAGCGATCCGGCGGGCCTCTTTTTGCGTTTATGGGGGCGATGTACGCTACGCCTTCAACCCCGCAGCCCTCGCTTTAGCGAACAGTTCCGCATCGCTCTTGCATGCAAAATATGCGCATGTCCTGAGCCGATCCGTGACACGGAATTGCATCCGCGCGCCGTCGAGATATTCAGGCTGTCCGTAGTCTACGACGATTATCCCGCCTGGGTATTCTTTCTCGGTCATTTCGCATCCTTTCCCGCGCTGATCGCTTCGGCAGCAAATTCTTGCAGCTCGGCAATGTGATCGCCGGCTGAAAGGAGGCCACGTTCGCGCTTTCCATCATCGTTCGCGATATGCTCAAGCGCCTTACGCATCCGCCTAATCTCAGCTTCATAGGCTTTTTTTGCCCTCTCGCACCGCCCCCGCTCTGCCATGATGGCGCGGGTGATGATCTTCACGGCCTGAGCAGTACCACGTCCTATCGCCAATAGATGAGCGTCGTACGCCTCTTTCATCACGTCTTCCGGTATCTTGGTCATGGTGCAATCTTCATCTTTCTGATGGCGGAGGAAGCGTTGCGGTAGCAAGCACTTGCAATATCGCCTCTTCCTTGGCGCGACCGTTCATCCATTTCTTCCGCCGCCATTTCAAGCGCATCTATCTTTGCTTGGCGTATCGCATAAATGGCAATGTATTCTGCGTGAATGCGCATGTCAGAAGTTGGCGTGACCCCGCACATGTCGCACGCTTCCTTGGCCAACGCCTCATTACTCTTCCGTTTTCGCGTCATGGTGCATCGTCCTTCAATGCTCGGATGGATGGAGGATCAGGGATAGGGAACCAGTGTGTTACGCGACGGTATGGGTCCATGTCCCAATCGCGCCATGTGGAAAGCCCGTTGTATTCCTTCCAACGAAGGATAAGCGGTTCGTCGTACTCATCTGTTGAGGCTAAGATGGGCGTCCCATTCTTCGGTGCCGTCTCTATTGGTTGCCAGCCAATCTCATCCAGTGCCTTGCCGCGCGTCTCTGCCAATTGCTGGCGTAGGGTGGCGTTCTCGGCCTGCAAGCGCTCGATCTCGCCGTCCTTTGCCACAAGGTTAGCGCATGCTTCATCCGTTCCGCATTCGCATCGTGACATGGCAAAGGCTGCGTCACGCTCTTTCGTTAGGCCATCGATCTCGGCCATTGCTTCGTCGTGGCGGCAGAGAGCCTGCACGTCCCTGACATCTGAACCATAATGTTTCGTCGGAGGATTTGCGCCGCCATCGGGCCGGTTCAGGACAATGCCCCGCCCCCAAACCTCAGCGAAATCGTGAAACTCGTAGGACCACGCCACGATCTTGAGTTCTTCAGTCATGGCGTGGGACCTCCGGTGCGGCGGCGAGCATGGCTTTCCATGCGTGATCAACGAACGGGCCATTCACCGTTGGGTGAAAACCTGCCTCTAGCATGTCGAGCGTCGGCTCCACCGGCACCAACTGCCACCCTTTGGGGACGGCTTTCGCGGCAGGCTCCGGCACCCGCTGAGAAGATTCGCCGCTGAACTCTTCGATAAGATCGTCGCACGCCTGCCGGTATTCGCTGCCCGGCAAGCTGTCCTGCCCGTAGTCCTCGATCTTCGCGATGATCTGTTCGACCGTGAAGACGGCAGGTTCCGGCGACGTGTTAAGGGCCGACACTGATAGCGCCTCAAGCCGCGTCAACTCGGCATCCACGTCATCGTCGAGATTGCCGTATTTGATACGAGCAAGCGCGCAGGCCGTTGCCAGTCCGCCAGCCAAACCCTTCACGCTCACAGCAGGCGCGGGAGGGGCGGCGTAGAGCGGCGTCCCGACAGGCAGGTGATTGATAGCGTCAAGAGGGTATGGGGCAAGCATCCGGTAGCCGCCGGCGCCGATCTCTGCCACGGTGCAAGCCGGCTCCGCATCGGACGCCGACAGCGCGGCCTCAAGGGCGGCGCGCATAGCAGCCGGGCGGCATTTGCCGTCGATACCGGCGTAAGCCTTGGTGGCAGCGATCATCTGCTCATCAGTTACCATGTGTGTCTCCTTTGAGGGCGGCGCGGGCACGAAACCCGCAGCATACATTGTCCTTGTCTTCGTTGCCTTCTTTGCATTCGCATAGCGCTGGGCCATGGCAATCATAGAACTCCAGCGCCTCCCGCATCCGTTCATTCTCCGCTTTAAGCCGGTCGATCTCGGCAAGGACGGCGGCCATGGCGACGGGGTTGCAGGAGGCAACCAAGGCAGCATTTGCATCCTGCATTCTGGCGGCGTCTTCGCGGATCATGCCGAGTGCGCCATGTCCGTTACCTGTCAAGTACCCCCATCCGCGAACGTCAAACAGTTTGGCAAGCCCACCAATCTTTTGGTTCTCGCACCCAATTCCAGAGGCGCTGTAGCCAACTCTCCATTCCCCCGGCGTCGGCCCCGCCTCAAGAGCCTTGCGGATGGCGGCGATGTGTTCTGCTGTGGTAATCATAGCTTATCCTCTGCAATTGCAGTGATCTTCCGGGCCTCACATCCCGCCTCTATGCACGCCTTGGCTGCGAGTGACGGCAGTAGAACCCTGATCCGCTCAAGTTCGGCGGCGATAGCGTTCAGAGCATCAACCCGCTCTAATTGGCCTTGCTCTTCGTATCGTGCGGCCATTTCTGCGCGAATGGCTTTCGCCGCTTCGATGTCTTCCGACTTTGCTTCCCTCGCCCACGATCCGTCTCGTGCCGAAATTGAGATGGCCTCAACTCTACGTCTCCAAAGCAGAGGAATGTTGTTGGCCTTCCCGACGGCGCCGTATTCGCCGCTGTCGGTCAATTTTTGAATGCGCCGGATCAGTGACGAAAGCTCAACAATCGCGCTTATCTTCGTCGTTTCGCTCATACCTTCCCCTCCGCTTGCTTTGCCCGAAGGATGGCGATCACGAGGGCGATGGGAAGAGACGCATGTTCGGCATGAGTGTCCTCGCCAACTATGGGGTTTAATTCATCGTCTTCGTCACTCTGATTTCCCCGCGCCTCAGACCACAGGTCAGCCGTGGCAATAGATGTTCCACTGCCAATCCCGAGAAGGCCTCCCCACCCCGGCAGAACGCGCTCGGCAAGCGCTACAGCGGCGTCGATGGACTTTGTGAATTCCTCAACCCTAATGCTATTCATCAGGACGTAAGCGCCATCGCGATAAATGACGAGCGTTTCGCCTTTGATCTGTTTCCGTGTTGCTGAGAACCATTCTCGATCTTTGCCGGGGAAGCGGATGCCAAGGTTCCACGATGGCTGGTCGTCAAGCCGAATATAGCCGATAGGGCCACCGTCTGCCTGATGTTGCCCTACAGGAGATGCGAACATATCGAACATGATCTCCGCATCCAGTTCGCGATCGGGCGCAGTGGCGGCTTCCAGCCTTGCAATGAGCGTGGTGAGGTCGGTCATGCTTCCACCCCGTAAATCCTGCGGTGCGCGTCGATCAGCGCCGTTTCCTTGTCAGAAAACAGAGGCTGAGAAACATCGGCGCCGATGAGAGAGTTAAGGCTGCACTGGAGCGCGTCACAAAGAGCCAGGATCATCCACAGCGTTGGGTTCTTAGACTGCCTATGCTCCAGTGCCCACAGATGCGCTTTCGAGCATCCTGCGCGCCTTGCTATGTCCTCAAGTGATAGGCCAAGCTCATGGCGCCGGACATGAATGTATGTCGCCATGTGGGCCGTGATTGTTGGCTGACGGTCTGAACGGCTCGCGGTCATTCTGCCCCGCCTTTCCGTGCCTTGAGCATGGCGTCGGCAACCTGATAAGACCGGCCTGCAATCTCATGAGGACCATAGCTGATGCCGGATGTGCCTGAGAATGCGGCCATGCCTGATGCGATCTGTGCTGCGAAATAATCGCGAATGCTGATGCCACCAGTCGCGCATGTATAGGCGTCAATAACGTCGCCGTGACCGTCTCTCTCTCCGGCGATAACATCGAATTGCGGAAATGCGAACCCACCGTTTTCAATCTTGCTCATTTCCGTTCCTCCCGCAGCATTTCGCGCCGAGCGTCGGCGGCATCTTCAACGGCGCTCTGA
>Ga0194138_10000049_pt1 | contig 57629 bp, 61 predicted proteins | sample TARM_MetaG_T2_14_FD_134022 | JGI IMG/M metagenome (GOLD analysis project Ga0194138, IMG submission 134022) | Freshwater microbial communities from Pennsylvania, USA, analyzing microbe dynamics in response to fracking - TARM_MetaG_T2_14 (version 2) | ecosystem: Environmental > Aquatic >...
ACGTCGAGCCATCCTCTTTCTCGCAGCATGCGGGGTTCTCTATGAGTTTGCCGCCGCAGTCGATGAGCTTGCCATCACTGTTTACCTTGAGGCTCATGAGCAATCAACTGGCTTCTCCCAGTATGGTGCAGTTCCGTTGTGACGCAGCACCGCATTGTTTCCACCCGCTGACGGCTTATTCAGCACCACCCAATCCGTGCCATCGTGATAAAGCACATCCCCGGCAGCGCCATCAGGCAACCCAGTCGAATCAACCGCCTGTTGCCCGTCCAGTTCGTCGATGTAGTGCTCACCGCGAATCGTCCGGGGAGGGTTTACCGCCGACTCCGGAATGTTCACCGGTGGCAACATGAACTCACGCCGAACGAAGGTCTTACCCTCAGCTCTGGCGGTATCGTCTGCCGTCTGTGTCGGATTGAAGAGCATTGCAATTAAGTCCTGGTTGGAATTTGAGCGTAGATGACTGTGCGCCGATACCACTTGGTCCCGCTCTCATCGACAAAGGCCGGTTCCGGCGTTGGGTTGTTCAACACGTAGTAATTGCCCTCTGGATCTTCTGGGCCTCCTGATAACGTGGCTATAGCATTTCCGTAGACAAATCGGCCAAGGAAGCTGGCTTTGTCGAATCCACCAGTGTAAGTCAACTGATTCACGGCCCCGACTCGATAGCCTTCAAACGCCTGATCGACACTGGTTGGCTCGACGCCACGAGACACCCAATCGGCAGACAGCGACGCCCACGACTCCGGAGCCCAGTAAGGTATTGGATTGCCGGGATCAGCCGGATTATCAGGCATCGTTCCAACATCACCGTCATTCTGATACCGAATCTCCATCGTCGCGGTGATCGGTACAGTTGAAGGCCGCTCAAGCGACACCTTGCCCCAGTAGTACGTGAATCCATTGTACCCGCCCAACGGGATTATACGAGTTGTGAAGTTAGCGACACCGGGATATGTGAAATTCACACGCACTTGCTGAGAGTGCACCACTTCGTTATCGACGACCGTGCCGCCTCCAATCTTCCGCAGCGTCTTTACGATATACGTCCGGAATCCATTTAGATTCCCCGTTTTGTTGTAAACGATACGTCCTGAAGTCGTTCCGATCGTTCCAATGAAGGTGTATGCCAGGGACTCAAGGCCATCGAGGTCATAACTTGTGGTTAAGTCCAGTTCACCGGCCTCTGCCCAGCGCTTGACGACGATGGCACTCACCTTCCCTCGCTCTGCGAATGCGTTCGACGAAAGATACAATCCGTTGATCTCTCCGGTTGCTCCGATCGTAGTTCCAACAACTCCGGTCAAAGAATGTCCGGACCGACACACGAAACGCTGTTCAACGGTCTTCAGCCCATTGTCAGAGAAATTTGGGATGTCCTCCCCAAGCTGGACCAGCGTCTCATTGTCTTCCGGAAGCTCTTGATAGACTCGGTAGTAAACTTGAGTAACGCCGAAATCGCTGCCATTTCTGACATCTTGGTCAACCAGCAGTGCATTAGTGTACTCGTCGTCTGGTGTTTCTCGATCAATGAACAACTTATCTCGAATGTTCTCGGTTCGAATCGCTTCAGAGTCTATCTCCCAAAAACGAGTCAACGTAAGCAAACCATGCTCGGTCCATTTGACCGACGGCTTGAGTTCATTCTTTAAATATTCTGATTTCGCAATTGGCATCACTTAATATCCTGGGCGAACCCGAAAGCGGCTTGGCCGTCTCTTTTGTGATTGGTTGAAGCGTCTGGCAGTTGCCAAAGCACTCGCATATTCGCCCATGACCGCATCTTTATTCTTCCCGGCATAGCGTTCATTGGACATGCAGATTTTCTCAAGAATCGGAATCAGGACCACATCAGCCATGCTATCCGGACCGGGAAACGGTACTTCACCCTCATCTGGTATATTAGGACCGACTGAAGCACGGAGACCGATGGAGTGCTTATGCTCTGGAAGAGGGTGCACCGTAAACCGCCGCAGGTAGTTTCCATTAAAAGCAGTTTCGTCGATGAAGTAGAAAGTTGGGACTCCGACCAAAAACGAGTTATTCGCCCCCCGCTGTGTCGCCAGCGTATTGTAGAAGAATGTCCCATCACGCGGCCAATAGTCATTATATACGATCGAGCGAAAGCGAATCTCTTGGCGCTTCCCGGAGAGTTCAGAAAGATGGCCGTAACCAACCAACTGAGGCTTTCCCATGACCGAGAAGACACGATCATCGAGAACCACAGAATTGTGGTAGAACTTAGCGGTGACGGTTCCTGTCTCGCCATCATAAGGCTCCACGAATTCACCGTTGTTCGCATCCGTCCTTTTGGAGTATGTGTAGAAGCGATTACCGATAGCAACGTAGCTACCGATATACTTTTCGAGCGGAAGATTCCCAGCCGTAGTAAATGCCGATTCACCTTCGACCACATTCAGAGTCAGAGATACTGCCGCCGGAAGATAGAGGCCAAAGGGCTCTTCAGCAAATCGTGCTCGTGTTTGATCATCCGGTTGGAATACTTTGTAAACCGCACGAGTGATATACGAGTTGATGTTTGCCTGCTCTGGCTTTGCTTGAGCGTAGTTCTTAAACCCAAGCATTCGGGCGGCAGCATTTCTGAGTTCTGAAATGTTCATGGCTTAGAGATCGATCTCGTCTTGATCGCTGTTTGTATCTGCAGACCGATGAGCTATGATCGCTTCGACAGCTGCAGTTCGAAATGTATCGACTTTGGATTGTTTCGCAGGGGCTTTCCCTCCGTGCTCCTCAATAATGAGTGTGAGCTCTCCTTTGTCTTCGATACTACTGAGTTCATCAGCCAGTGATTCTTCGTCGACTTCAGCAAAACGATCCACCGGGCCTTGTAGTTCACCGGATGCACCTTCTTCGGCATCACTGGGAGCCGGTGGCGTGTTTTCATTTTCCTCCGGAATCGGTGGGACATTCTCGTCAGCTGTTGGCTCAGTCGCCTCAGTCTTTGGGGGATCACTGTCCTCGTCAGTGCCACTGTCCTCGTCAGTGCCAGTGTCCTCGTCTGTGACCGTATTAGATGTCTCGGACTGAGTCGGCTCTTGAACTTCAGGCTTCGGATCAAACATGCCTGGCACCTTCATAGAATAGTAGAAAATCCCGTGAAATTGAGATTCCATGATGTCATTGATTTCATCTTGGCTCTTAGGGTGGTAGATGTAGTGGCCTTCATCCTTACTCCAAAGAAACTTGTAGGGACGGCCACTGATGCCATCGACGATCAGATGGTTCGAGTGCTTATGCTCGTTGAGAATAAAAATAAAAGGTTCCATGACTGTATTGTAATTTGGTTAAAAAAATGGCCCTCCTCACCATGATGAGGTCGAGGAGGGCCGGGTTTTGGCTAGGTTGGAATGAAGAGAAGAAACCCTAGCTAAATTTCTGAAAATTATGCTGCGTAAGGGATCAGATCCAATTGAGGCAGATCCAGCGCTCCGACGACCAGCATGTAGTTTGGACGACGGCCACGAACATCCTGATAAGGGGAGAATCCGCGGATCGCTTGAATACCGATTGCCTGCAAGTGTGCATCGCCCTTCTTGTTCTGGTAATCATCCTTACGGCTAATTTGCTCGAGTTCGAACACACCAGTTCCTTGGCACAAAGCGTTTTGGCCCATGTGAAGGAAGAAGACTAGAGGCACACCGTTAATGGTGCACGGAATGATCAACGATCCCTCTGGGTGAGCATTGCTATAACGAGCTTGCTCTGTAGCTGTACCAGCTGGATCAATGACTGTATCAACTTCGCGAGTCACGGTCAGCTGAGAACCATCAGCAGAGAAGCCGGCAGCGGTATAAGACACGCCTTCGTACTTCTTGTCGGTTGGATTCCAGATGATCGCGTGGTAAGTGCGGTTATCAGCTGGCAAGGATTGATCGTCGTAGAACTTCCATGGGAAACCCGGGAAGTTGGCGAAGCAGTCGGAAGTACTGACTTCACCATCAGGGCTACGGCCCTTAAGGATGAGAGTCGTTTCGTCTGCAATTTCTTCACCAAGACGAGCAATCGGACGCAGTGGCGTACCAAGACGGCCATCAGTTGTGCTTTCTGCAACATTGTGGCGGAAGATGATGTTTCCGTCCCAAGTCACATAGTTGCCAGTGAACTGAGGGTTCTTGCTGGAACGCTCACGAGCTTCCTTAACAGCGGCAAGATAGGTGGTTTGCTTCTTCAGCGAGCGAAGACCTTCGTCGGGACCAAAGAAAAGCGCTTGCGGCGATTCTGAGTCCATCGCACCCGTCTCGATGCTGATTGGCTTAAACCCAAGACCTTGCAGCATGCCCTTGGAATCTTCCAGGACAGAAGTGCTGACAGTGTCCGCGCTTTCCAAATCATCCCAGTCCGCGTGGTTACCCACAACAAACAAGTTATCAGAGGAAACCTTGAGCGCATCATCACGAAGAGCGACCATCTTATCGTCCGAAATTTTCTGACCGTACCATTCGGACATCAGCATTGCAGAGATTTCAGATGGAGTACCACGACCGAGGCGGAACAGTCCGAGAACTTGAGTCCAGCCAACGGAGTGACGAAGCAAACCGAGAGTCAGCGAGTAGGTTTGGAAGCGAAGCTTGGCTTCATTACCAGTGAGTTGATTTTCATCAAGCACACCTTGGCCACCAATACGAGCGACGTTAGTGAAATTAACAGTGCGTGACTTGCCGGAAGTAAGTGTTGGATCTTCGGCTTTTTTCACCACTGGCATACCACTGCCCTCTTCACCGGTGAACTGGTTGAAAATGTCGTGCTTCTGAGATTCTTCAGTGACGACATCTTCCCAGACTTCACGCTCGAAGGTTGGGTCATTGGCAATTAGATCGGCATACTGTGTTGCCTGTTGTTCTAAAGGTTCCATAATGATTTCAGAGAATTTTGGATTAGTTGGAAGAGTGCCGACTGTTGGCTCTGATTACTTCAGCTTCGGTTTGGGCCCATTTTTGAGCAGGGCTTTTTTCTGCTCTAGTGTCATGTTCAGCCTGTCTTTCTGATAGGTCTCACGAGACACTTGAACCGTCCCCTTGGCATGATCATCACCACTGGTCAGCGTTTTGGATGCGGACGCTTTAGGAGGCTGTTTCACCTCACGCTGGTCCGTCTTGGGCGTGGGTTTATCCTCTGATTTAGGTGTCGTCTCCTTTTTGGAATCGTCGGGAGGCGTCGGCGTTTCTGGCTTAGCGCCAGCGGGAGTGAGCCCTTTCTCATCCGCGAATTCACGAGCCATCATCTCCGGCCAACGAGGGCTTTTGAAAATGTCTGCGTACTCGGGATCTTTCACCTTGCCTTGGTAGAACTCTACGAACTCAGAGCGTAAGTCTGATTCTTCGTCACCGAGGTCCGGATACTTATCGAAAACACGCTCAGAGCTCTCAGCTACCTTTGCGTTATGCGCACTCTCCGCTTCAGACTGAATGTCTGCCTCGATCTGAGTACGCTGCCCGTTCAGGTCTTTGATTTCGCTGCGCTTTTCGATGACTTGCTGGTTCAACTTCGAAACAGACTTGATGTCTTCGGCTTCTTCAGCCTCTTCAAGTTGCTTCTGCAAGTCCGCCAGTTCGTCATTCGCCGTTTTCAAATCAGCATCAACGACCTCAAATGGATTTTCTTCCTTCTTCGGTGCCTCAGCTTCTTTTTTAGGCTTAGCTTCCTTGGTTGGTTGCGGCTTGCCGTAGACGATCTCGCTCGCCTCTTTTACTGATTTGCCCTCTTGGACAAGATTCAGAAATTGAAGCTCTTGAGCATCCTTTGGTTTGACGCGCAACTTCGGTAGTTCTGTCGGTTCATCTTCCTCAGAATCATCAGGCTTCTTTTCGGGAGTGGTCTCCTCGTTTTTCGGCTTCGATTCTTCGGTGTTCTCCGGTTCCTTCTTGGGCTCTTCTGTTGGAGGTTTTTCACCTTCCTTCATTTGAGCGGCTTTAGCCTCAGCTTGTTGGGCAATGACTTCACTTCCTTTACCAGACAGCACCATCTTGCGCTGTTCAGTAGTCAAAGAAGCACGGTCGAGCTTAGGAGCTTCGGCTGGCGTTGTTTCGGCTTCAGCAGGGTTTTGCACCTCTGCTTCTGGCGGTGTTGAGGATTCACTCATGCCGCCATTTCAGCCCCTATACAATGGGGCTATCAATAGGTTGCATTTTTCGAAACCTAATTATTTTCCAAACAACCGCCCCGCCTCATTCACACAAGCCGCCCGAAACTGGGGCGCATTATCCATCTTCACATGCGGCAGCGTCAGCACGACCGGCCCCACATAGTCGACCTTCCCGTGCATGATCAGCACGTCGCCACCAGGTTCATCACCGTACTGCACAAAATGCACGATACGATTGATATTCGCAGGCAGTTCCAGTTCTTGCGGCCACCACTTCGTGATCGCCCTCCACTGCAGTAAACGCAGATACCACGGACGCCGATACACCGGGTCACAAAGCACCGCAGCATTCACACGGATCCCGATTTGCTGAAGCTTCTCCGCGAACAAGCGAAACCACCAGCCAGCGCCATAAGAGTACGCACAGACCATCACCTTATCTTCAGGGGACTTCACCCTGACAGCCACATGCCGCGCCCAGCCCACAGGGTCCTCGTGCCATTCCAGCAGAATCACCTCCGTCTCCGGACTCTGGTACTTAAGTAATTCCTCATAGATGCGAATGCACCCGCTCCCGTGCGTCGCATGCCGTTGCTGCGTAAATCCACTGACCACAAAAATATAGTTCATATCAATATCCGTCCTCCCGTCGTTTTTTGAAAAATGCCCGTATCTCTGAAATCACCTCTTCCTCAGTCTCAGTATCGAAATCAATATCAGCATCGATTTGTGTAACCTGCGGATGCGTCCCGACCAAAAGCAGATAGGGAAACCTTCCTTGCTGAAGTAGGTCCACAGCATCATCGACGAAATCAAGACTCTCAAAGGTGCTATTCTTGCCCATCCCTTACTTTCCAACCTCCACATCGATTTTAGTTTCCACGGTCACCCGCACCCGCCCTCGGCAGGCCACCACGTATGCCCCCGTCGACACGATGCTGATTGCGACCGCCACCGGCCAAATGTCTAAGATTTCCCACATATCAAAAGTTCGTCGCTGGAAGGGTCCACACGTCGGCACAAATTTCCTCTGTCACGTATTCTTCCGGCATATAGAAAAGTCCATAGTCCCCCACAGACTGCCCCCACGAATTGAGGAGAATGAACCATCGACGGCCATTCATCAAACGATGTCCCACTACCAGCATCGCATGATAGCCCGTAGGCGTATCTCGATTCGACGGCATCTCAAACAGCCCTCGACTGTGGCAGGCATTCGAGCTCACATCACGGAACATCTGCACACTCACAAAGAGCGGCAGCTTTTCCACCGAAAGCACTTTGCGCATTGCCTCAGCTCCACCTTGGCCGACTTGCACACGCTCATACCCGCGTATTTTGAACCGGAATCGATCGATGTCAGGATTCTCAATGCCACGCGGACGCTTGAGCGGAGTCATCTCGTCAGGCCAGTGCATCGCAGGGCACGCTCCATGCTCAGTCATTGCCGCCATCAAATCGCGCATGAAAACACCACTGTCTCGATTCTCATCCTTTCGGGCAAACCAGTACAGATCGTTTGCGCTCAGCATCTCGCCGGATCCAGTCAGCTTTTGCATGATCATCGAAAGACCGGACACACCAGCAAACCCGCCACAACGATTCGTGCGCCCTTGGTCTCTCCGTGCCAACGGATACTGAGAAAGTAGGTTCACGTCGACGGACGTACTGCCGTCTTCAGGGTTCTTGATTCGGTCACGCGGATCATGCACATCAGGACCGGCAATCCCCGCCATCTCTTCTGGAAGTGGTGAGATGCCCATACGCTCCCGAGAGCGCAGGTAGAATTTTCGCATTGGGCTTGGTCGATACATGATTGCTTTATTGTCCGTCCCAGTTCTTCACCACTCGCCGCGCCTCAGCTTTGAGCTCAGCTTGCACCACAGGAGGGACACCTGCAGGCCATTCAAATTCGTTAAAGATTCCGTCTAGCTTGTAATCGAATGCAAGGTCTTGCACCACGCTCGCACGCCAGACAGGTCGATTCCACGGTTCACGGTCTGAACCGACAAGATTGCCGTTTCCAGCACAGCCGAATAGGTACTGAGCCCCGGCGATTAACAACGCGCAAAACAGCGTCGTTGCCCAGCAATACGGTTGTTGTTCAGGTTCGTCCATGATCGCTAAGGGCTCGTTTGTTGAATCGCTGCGTCAGAGAGCGCCTTAATCGCTTCCAGCCCGATCTTAGCATTGACGGCATTCGCTTCCGCCTGCACCCGGTCACGCTCAGCTTGCGCATAAGCAGGGGCACTCGAAATCGCTTGGAATGATACCGTCTCGACCACACCCGTATTTGGATTCGTCACCGTCCGCGTATAGACCACATCCTTTTCAGATGAGTAGTTCAGACTCGGTGCGGGCTCAGTTGATAGGTCCAGCGTCGTCTTAATAGGCCGCGTCATGCAGCCAGTGAACATCGTGACCGCAAGTACGGCGAGGAGTGTGTATTTGAGAAGTGCTTTCATGGTTTTTTTTCTAGGATAAACTTTTGCCGCTCCTCTATACGCGCCTGATTGACCAGAATGCCCACCTGTGTTTCGCGCTGGCGCATAAGTTCTTTGTCGTAGCGCTCCAGTAGGGACTCGATGGGCGATACGGTTTGATTCATGAAGAACAGCACCATGCCGAAGCTGGGCGCGATGATGGCTGGCAACCCCAAGACCAAGGTGACGATCAGCGATGTCGGCACACGGCCGCGCGATGCCTCGGCGACGGACAGTCCGTTGGCCACAACGTCGAGCTTGCGGAACACCGCACCGAACTGTGCATCGGTATGATCCTGATCCTTCTGCCTCTGCCGCTGGTCTTGATCACGGTCTTCCTCGTATCGCTTCGTGAAGGAAGAGAATTGGGTTTCGACCGCCGTGACGCGGGAGGATAGATGTTGGTTTACTTCTTCGAGCATGTCTTACGGTGTTTCGAAATTCAAAGTGGAGAAAGTGGCTAGGTCCGGGGTAGCTACATCGTCTGAGGAGGAATCGATCAGTGTGCCTTGCGCGTCTCGTGCCTCCCAAGCCGAGCCGGTCCATTCGAGTGTACTGTTGCCTATCACATCACGTAGCTTGTAAGCTGTCTTGCTGTTTAAAGTACCGTCTTCGACCCACAAAGAGGCGTTGCCGTTTTCAATATCGCTTTGCTCGATGAGATAGTTGCCCGTGGTGAAGTTCGGAAACGCAGACAGATCAACTTCCGTCAGGGTGTATCCTGTGCTTACTCCCGCCTGTGCGTCGGCATCAATAATCATCTGATTAATATCGGAAATTAGACTACTAATAAAGGTTCCTTGACCAGCCCCTCCGTATGTCCAACACGTTAGTAATACTGGCACATCACCAACCAACAGGAATGCTGGATTGCCAGAGTCCCCTGCGATCTTATGCTCATACAAGACTTGTTCCTCGGCTGTATTAGGGAACATAAACCTAGCCATTTCTTCCAGTTCTATTAGGTCTGTTACGAGAGCTTTCTCTTCTTGGTCTAAACAAAGTGCAGCCACTTGATACGCGTCTGGGATGTAATCTGCGTAATCGCTCGGCAACACCTTGCAGAAGCTACTTCCTGCTGGGACATCAGAATCCAAGGTATAAACTGTCAGGTCTGGGTAGTAGGGGGTGTAATCGGGGTGGCGTTTTTTACCGGCAACCGTGCGAGTGATGACTGTATTATCATCAGTAACAAATCTCACTGTGTCCCCAACATACAGCTCGTAGTGAGCTGCGTTTATAATGTGGCGCGGCGTGATTAAAGTGCCTGCACGATTCTTCCCTTGACGACTGTTCCAAGGGCTAATGCAGGTGAGGTCCAGTCCGTAAGCCCAACATGCTGTGTTACGTGTGTAGCTACCCGATATGTTGGACGCTGAATAATCAGTGAAGATAGGGAGCATGGATGCGTTTGCGCCGCCGATGCGGGTATTTACGGAATCTTCGCAGTGCGTGGCTAATGCTCCAGCCGCTCGGCCCTGCTTAACAGACGAGACGATATTTGATGCAGTGATGTATGTCACATAAACACCGTAATCTTTAACTATGCCGTTAGACCCTGTGGCACGCAAAACAACATCACCGCTACCTGTCGGCTTGAGAACTACACCGTCTATCATAGCGGGACCGCTTATGACTTGCAGTGTTGGGCCTACGCCGTCCCAGTTAGGTCGGCTGAAGTTGGATACGTTTACAACTTGGTCTTTAGCAATCTCACCAGACACCTCAGTTAGTTCCAGCCATCCGTTGACTAATTCGACAGTTGACGAATTTTCAGTTACGGCACGGTCGATAGTAGGTCCAAATGACATGTCGAACCATCCGTCATTCCGACCATACCCAGCTTCGATAATTGGTGCATCAGGTTGATAAGCTGCGCCCCCTGAAATTTGTTTAGCCATTAGATATTCATTCCAGTAAATGCTAACTGCAAAGCACCCCGACTTGGAGCGAAAGAAGGAGCGAGAAAGTATTCTCCAGCAATGTTATATTGATTGTATGCGGAAACTGATAATATCAATGACATGAAACTTGTATTAAAAGATTCAAAATCAACACCATTTGTTGAGACCTTATTATTGCTGTTTGACGGCTGGAAGAGTATAGTGCCCGCCGTTGGCGAGAGTGCTGGTATTAACTGGGACTCTTTAACCCAACCCAGTGAAGTAACCGTTCCAGACCCAAACCCAGATACTCCATTAATTTCGTCGTCTGCATACATTTCATACGTATAAGCCAACAACTCATACGTATTAGGGCCTAAGATTTCCCAGTTCTTATCACCTGCGATGGGGTTCTTTGTGACCGTAATCGGAGTCCCAGACCAGTCAGCCTCCCACGGGTAATCTTCGTTACCAGCCGCAGAATAGTAGTTAGATAGATCGCCCTGCATAACCCATCCTCCTGCTGAGTAGTAAACAAGGCGGTGGTATACGGAGTTGGTTATTAAGTAACGCCTTTTGCCATTATTAAACTTCTCTGTTGGAGAATAGTTACCATTCAAAGGGTAGTCTCCTTCTGGGGAGCCACTAACTGTAAACCCAGCATTTGCATCACCTAGATCGCCCAAGTATTTCTCAAGTCGATTAGCCTCGCCCGTGATCAAATACTCCGCGCCGTAGGATACATCTGTAAGTGCAAGCTTGGCCTTATTGGTTGCCACTGTGTCAAGTCCAGCAGGAGGAACAAAACGAACACTACCGACACGGAACACCTGTGTATCGGTTTCCCATGCTGGCTCGTTTACTTCAAGTGCAGGATCAGCGGCATCCAATTCGGCGCGTGTGCCTTGACGTAATCCTAGGATCACAAGATCGGGGAACAGATCTTCTTTAATCTTACCAGTTGCAGGATCAAGCCATTGTGTATCCCAATTTGCATTATCAGCGGGAGCCGTGCTACCGCTAGGCAAGAATACTATCTTTCCGTCTGTTGTAACAGCAAACGTCGGGCCAGCTACCGATACCGAGTTGCTGGCGATGTTGGCTAGGGTAACGTCGAGGGCTTTAATCTTTCTCAGTTGATCGATCCGGACACTTTTGGTATCGAAGATAATATCACCCGCCTCGTTCTTATCCACGATAGGCAGCACGTCCTTGTCTGTCAGTTGCTCATCGGTGATAGTTGTAAGTTCTGAAATTTTAGGCATGACTTTTAATTTTGGTTAAGATTCGGATTCGAGCGACACGCCGCCCTCGGTTTGCAGGCTGATAAGTAGATAGAGTGTTTTGTTTTTCATGGTGTGTTAGAAATCAGTTTCAAGTTCTTCGCCGTCTTCGGTTGTCAGATTCGCTAAATCTTCCGTCTGAAGGTTCATAGAATAGGCTGCAGCCGCGATTGCGCCGAACTGAGCTCTTCGTGTAATTCGTGGTCCGATAAAGATCATGATCTTTTATGCAAAGTAGCCTGCATGAATGCCATTGGCAGTGGTCCCAGTGTTGAAAACTCGCTTTACGGCGTAGAAGTAATCAACTCCGGCCAGAAGGTAGATAGTTCGATCATTCCCGAAATTGTCTAAGAAGTGAAAATCTCCGCTAACATTCACATGAATCGCATCTGTCTTCGGGATGTTTTCATTGTCGTTTGGGGTGGGAGTCGTCCACCGTTCAATAACTCCATTTGCTTCGCTCATATTGATTAGCTGGTTGCGGCACTACCGCGGACGTAGTCGTTCGCTCTTCGGCCATATTTCTTTTGAATCGTTTCAGCACATTTGCTGGGAGAGAGTGTGTTCATGACTGCAAGTTGCTGCTTCAAGTCATGTGTTTCCTGATCGCTGGTAGAGACATCTAACACCTGACTTTCGACGGCTTTACGCTTCTCTTCGAAATACTCAGAGATGATCTGAAATCCCTCGTTCTTCATCAATTCAGTCATCAATGAAGACACGCGTTCGGGCATCATGTCGTCAGTCATCATCGGGTTGGCAATTTCTCCATTTCGGTTTGTGCTTGGCCACCGAGTGTCGCCTCACGCAGCTGATTCTCTTGGTGTGCCATTTGCATGGACTGCAGCTCCTCTATAGGGGCTGAAGGAGAGTTCCCATAGTCTGGGATCAACGAATCTGCATCCGGATACCCAAGAGCTCTGAGGATTGATACCAACAACGGACGGAAGGCCTTCGCCATGTCCGGATTGCGCATGAGCGCGTCAAAGTAGTGAGTTTGCGTTTCAAGTGCGGCACGAGCGTTCTCAATCTGTCTGCCGCCTTCGTTTTGCCCCATGATGATCGATACATCAAAGTCGATGCTTCGAATGCGTTCAGCTGGCATTTGTCTCAGATGAGTCGTTTCCCGCTCTGTCACCTCGTAGACTTCATTCTCGTCGATGGTGTCCAGCGTCAGGTAAACCAGATCTTTCAACAGACTGGTATAGCAACGGACAATGCGACGGATCCACTTTCGTGAGAGCTTAGATGCCTCTCGAAGTGTCGCCTCAATGCCGGTGGCAGTGTTATGCTTGGAGATGTCCTCAGAATCCCCTTGAGTGAGATCCGACACACCTAGCCAGAGCTGAACCAGTTCAAAGACAAACTCGATCAGGTCTTGAGTCTTGCCATCAAGGTTCGGCATTTCCGCGAATGAAATATAATCGGTGATCTTCTTACCCGGCTTCAGTTGCCAGTCTTTACCAGGAAAGATTTCAGGATCATCGTCCTCATCATCTTCAAGGGCGCTCTTATCGGTCCCCACGAATGGATTGGCCCCAATTTCATTACGATAAGCCTGCGAGTTGAACTGCTTGTCGATGAACTCTTGGGGATCTTTCAGCATTTCCGGCAGCGATTTTCCCCACCACCGATTTGGCTTTTTGGCAATCGCTACAGCACGATACGGGTTTTTACCACTTGGGCTGACAATACCCCGGTACTCCCAACTGATCGGGATGAATGTGTCTGCACAGACCCAAACAACAAATCGTTGAGGTCGACCGGTCCCGAGGATGTCTCGTTTGAACCAGCATTCTAACACCTTCATTCTCCCCTGATCTTTATCAAAGGAAAGGTTCTCTTTGCGGTCCTCATGCCTTGCGGTCTTGGTCTTAACCTCCGCATTCTTCTGACTGAGCTTCGCCTTGAACTCATCAAAAGTGGTCCCCTCACGCTCAACCCACATAGCTTCAGCCCACTCGATTGGCTTGTCATACCGCTCGATAATATCGGTATCATCGATGCTGGTTGCATCACTTGGGATCAAGATGGCGTCGTAATCAATCATCACGACTTTCGCACCCTTAAAAATCTCGCTTTGGACCTTCAGCCCGTTGGGGCTTGGTCTCCACTCCATAATCTCAGGATTGAGATAGAAATAAGGAATCGTAGCCGACTGTTTCCGTTCCAGTCCGGTGACGGGATCAACGACGTCGATAAACTCATGCTCGCCTTCAACGATAAACTCAGGATCTTTGCCGCCGGGAGGGATTAAAGTAATCGGCTTTTCATCGATGGCATTCCAAAGAACGCGACGTTCGTAATCCATCCACTCATCCACTTCCTCGTGGTAGATCGTTTTGAAAATCGCTGCTCGTTGGATGAATATAGGCTCATACCCATCCTGAAAAATCGAGCGAGTCTCCGCTTTGCTTTCGAGCTTGAAGCGAAAGAAGTCTTCAAAGTCTCTTGCGGTTTGACCATCGCTCGCACCACGAGGCTTGAAGGAAAAATAAGGAGCGGTCCCAGTAATGGCGTCATCAGCACGCCCCACAAACGAATCAACGACCATTGTCGTCAATGGAATCGACACATTTGACTTCTCAAATATCGTATCCGGCTGGTCTCGATCATTACGCTCACGCTCGTATTGTAGGTACGACGCCTTGTCTGCTTTGATGCGATCGCTGTTATCCGACTTCAAAGAATTATACCTGGACTTCGTGTATGAGCCCAAATCACTGATCTGCTTCAAAGTGAGTTTTAGATTCGATTTTCGCATCTTCACCCAGAAAATGCGTCACTTTATCCCCTACCGTCGATAGGTTGCATTTTTCGCAGAATAGCTTTTTATGTAGCCATGGATCATATCGCACCAAATCGGGGAACCAGACGCCCCAGTGTCGGTGAAGCCTTTGCTGCTTTGCTATTCACGATTGTCATTCTGGCAGTCGGAAGCCTTCCGTATTTCTTCACATGCGTCGTCATTTCTTTACTCGTCGGACTTTGCTACTGCAAAGACAGAGACCTTCGATTTGACCCCGGCATTTACTTTAAGACTGTGATCTGGGTTTACATACTCGCGTGCGCTATATCGATCATCCCTGCAGTCAGAGCCTAATCACTTAGGACTAGGCAATGCTGCACCTTTTCGAGCAATATCGTTGCGTCGACGATTCAACTTTCTCAATTGCTCTGCCTTCACATCTGGATCCATAAACGGATCATAGAACACTTGATTCTGTGATTTCGTAATATTGGCGAGATTCGAACGAGTGCGCTTGAGCTGATCTGAATTTTGAAGGATTTCAGAATTCTCTCCCTGAAGTGCATCAACGGCCTCCTTGTCGTTCTCAGCCTTCGCATCACGGATACCCTGTTCTACCGTCAAAAGCTTGTTATACAGTTCATAGAAATCGCCGACATAGCGGTTGGAGCGCTGACTGTCATCTGGATTGAAGCGACGCTTGAAGTTTCCGAGAATCGGCAAGGAGTCGACTCCGAAGTCTGGCGACGGTGGTGCACCAGTCGCTTTTCTCACAAGCATATCAGAGACATCCATCACATACATTCCCACCGTGCCAGTATATCCGCGCCAGACGTGCTCTAAACGCTTTGGAGAGCGTAGCCATTCAGGGGCATTGTCTGGCATCGCCTTGGCCATTTCCCGGAATGTATCGCTTGTCCACGGACTATACTGCTGTTCTGGTGACTTGAAGCTATCACCTTTACCAACAATTGGACGACCTCCGAAGAATTGGTAGTTTCCGAACTGCTCAACAACGGGCATCACTGCTTGAGGAATCGGATTGAAGGCAAAGGTGTTCAAGAACATCGAACCGACACTCTTACCCAGAAGGTCTGTATCATTTCGCTTGAACATCGCTTCAGCCATACGCTCCGGGAGTGTGGAGAAGATCGCGCCGACCTCGAATGGCTTGGGGAACCGGAAATGTTCATCGCCAAACCAAACATGATAATAAAGATCCCGGTCCCAGTCTTCTAAATCCCAGTAACGATCATCGTCCCAGTTTTGCTGAAGAAGCGCCAAGGAAGCCATCACCATAATACCCGCATGGGCCGCAAAGCGTTTCGTCGGAATGAACTTTTCCAGCTTGGTCTCGCCCTGCCCCAGTCCAGAGGATCGGCCCAGTTTATAGAGGCCTTGCAGTCGTGCATTCAGGAACGGCACTGTCGCAGTGAATGTGCGGATAAACTGCGACTGGCCATGCATAGTGAAGTTCGTCAGGTCCATGGCCTGAAACGAAGCCTCTTGAGGAGAGGCCCCTTGCCGAATAGCTGCATTGTAGACCGCCACACGATTTGCCATTTCAGACGCACGCCCGACTCGCTTGAGTCCTCGAACGATCTTGTGGGGGCTATCCATGATGCTGGACTTGAATCGACGACGTTCAGCCTGAGTCATACGAGCTAACTGTCTGCGAATGTCTTTGTCCTTGATTCGCTGATAAGCACCGGAAGATCCACCGGAAGCAAGGATTTGCTTATAGCTATCGCTTTCCGCCATGGTCTCAGCGACTCCCATTACCGAATCAATCCCCCAACGGAGCGGAGAATCAGAGACGAAGTAGGCATTGATCGAATCACGGAGCCAGTTAGCCATCATGAATACGGGATCCAATGTAACTGCCGCGGTCAGTAAACGCTTAGGCGCGCCGAACATTTGAAGCACCCAAGACTGTTGTTCTGGCCCCAAATCGAGAATCGACTGAAGTAATAGCGGATCATTCACCTTGAAGTACTTCGGCTTTCCGTTTTCAGAAACCGATACGACGTCCGGCCCTTTCGGAGCACGCATACGCCAAAAGTTTACCATTTTCGCCAGATCTTCATCGGTCATCCCTGAAGTGTCGACGCCTTCATTCTCAAGCATCGACTTGACCTCCTTCACCTGGACTTTAAACGGAACGGCTTTATGAGGAATCGCTTCTAAAATGCCTTCAGAATCTTCAGCCAACTGGGTGATTCGCTGCATAGCGATATTCTTGAAAGAGGCATCAACCAGTTTCTCAGCGTTCTTGAAGATGTTCTCGATGATAGCAACCCGCCCTTCGCCACCTTTGAGCGTCTGAATGCCTGCATCCTGACCGGATATACCCTTTTTCTTAATCGGGCCCTTGATGCCATCCTGAGCGGCATCAGCCATACGATAGAATGGAACATAGTCATTCTTCTCCCAGACTTTACGTGCAGATGGATCGATAATTCCAGCGGCTTCCGCGAAATCCAGTAAATCACGGTTCCACTCGGCATAAGCTTCACGAGCTTTCTCGAATTCAGGATAAACCTTCTTCAGCGATAAGAGACTGTCGACCTTCTGGCGCGCAGTCATGCCTCCTTCCATGTCTTCTGGATCATCGGCAAAGTTGTTCTCCTTGCCTTCCTTCAACAAACGATCGGCACGGACTGCAGCGACATAGCCCTCCCAGAGTTTGAGATTCTTATCGCCAACCATATTCAAAATCGAAGCCAGAGAACGACTGTCTTTCTTCAGTTGGATGGACCCATTTACATACTCAAGTGTCCCTTCATTGATGACTTGCATCATGACTGAGGGAAGATTCTTCGTCATGAGAGACATTTTGTATGCAGATGAGGCGGCATCGATCTTGGAGTCTTTTCCAAAGATACGCTTCTCATACTCTCTGATAGAAGCGAAACTATCAAATACCCCCTGACGAACACGAAGGAAGTCGTCCGACCGCAGTTCACTCATGAAATCACGAGTACGGCCGATCACTGTTCGATTATCTTTCAGGTCACCGATGGTCTCGCCAATGACACGCTCCTGTTCAGCATTACCTTTGTTTCGTGGTGCAGATGCCCAGCCTTCTTCAACCTGCTCTATTACAGGAAGTGGAGTTCCGGCCAACAATTCAGCGTCACTACCCCCGAGAGCACCTTGAGCTTCTTCGATGAATGAATCACGAGCTTCCGCAGTTTTGAAATGGATTCTTGGTATCGCGCCTGCGCCTTTGAACTTGGAGTAATAGCCATCATACTTTTTGAAGATTGCTTTCACTTCCTGCCAATCGGGGAGTCGAACATTCATCTTTGCGACGAATATAGGATCTCCGGTCTTGGTATGATTAAACTGGTCGGCACTGAAAATGTCCTCAGTCGCAGCAAGTGCTTGAGCGGCTTTCTTCGATTTCAGTTTCTCCTTAACTGGAAGCGTCACCCGAGGATCAACGCCGATACCCTCGAATTCATTGAACAGATCATTGATGTCCTCGATGTCGCGAAGATTGACGATCCGACTACGGCCCTGACTGTATCCAGAAGATTGGGCAAATTTTAGGTCATTGATCTTGTCGATGATCAGGATACGAGTCGCAATCTTGGTCCCGGCTCGTTCAAAGGTCGAAAACGGAAGTTGAAAGATAGTTGGGACGTAGACATTCGCCTGAGCGTCTTCTGTCATGAACTTCTCGAATTGCTTATCAGCTGCAGGTCCATCCGGGACTAAAGCAACGATACGGCCACCATCGCGCAAATGCTGCACTGCCTTTCGGATATGATCATAAGCGGTTTTCCCGCCGACTCCAAATGGCGGATTCATGACTACTGCATCGTACTTGTTGTTGATCGCAAGGTCTTCGAAGTTCATGACTTCAAAACGACCTGACGTATTGACCTTGGCCTCTGTGGACAAAGATGGACTCGGCTCGACAAAAGTATTGCTCGTAGTGTCAGGGAAGAAGCGTCCAATCGCGCCATGGCCGGCGGATGGTTCGAGCATGGATTCACCCGGTCTCGCTCCTGCCCATTCTACCATCTTGTAACCGATCGGTTCAGGAGTCGCAAAATAGTCTTTGCCTTCGAGGGCTTTCGTCTTCGAATTCCGCTTGAGTCGGCCATAGTAGTAAGTTTTTGCGCGATCAAAGTCAGAGGTGGTCTGAATGCGTCGATCAGATGCAACGCCACCTTTGCCTTGTTCCAGATTTGGCTCAAAGAATCGGGCATTCATGTATCCCTCTCGAAGTACTTCTTTCAGATTTCGAGACAGATCCCCCATGGCCAGATTCTCGACTGTACCACTTCTTTGTGATGCCTTCTCACCGAACATCGAGCGTTCCATGTTTGTGTGCAGTACAAGATTCTCGTAAGCGGCGTCGCTCTTAAGGCCAACTCGATAGATGCGCCCTTCCTCCTGGGCAACGGTAACCGGCTTCACTGGAATACCAACATTGATCAATACCCGTTGATGCTTTCCATCAGTATCGTGAAGACTCAATCCCTCCTGAGCGGCATCAACCTGAGCAACGATAATGTCGACTCCGGATCCACTTTGATTGAAGAGTTCCATCCCTGTCTGACGAGTGCTCTTGGACTGCCCATTGAAGAATGTCACCGATTCCCCGAATTCATTCCGGAACATATCAAGGATGTTCGCCACTTCACTGAAATCGAGATTCACGAGCTCCGGGTATCGCTCATTGAATTTGTTGATCTCGGCTTCAGCGGCGCCTCTCAATTCTGGATCAGGGATAGCCATAATGTCACCCATATTGAATTCAAATGGATGCGTCGGCGTGGATCCCAAGTAGCTATGAAAGACGACGACCTTACGACCAAGTGCAACGTGCTTCTTTGCTCGGTTCACAGCTTCGACTGCTTTGATTGATTCAAGCATCTGTGCCGCCTTCACGTAGTTAAACTTCTGCTTAACCATCATTGGCAGCACATGGAATTCGTTTTCATCACGGTCGATGTATCCCTGCAGAATACCGACTCCACGATCGAGCTCAGCGCCCAATTTAGAATCGACCAGAACGAAGTCCCGGGAATAGTCATGGTCTAAATTGATCATTCGCCCGCTCATTGCGCCAGCATCGGTCAATTTCTTCGACAGTTCGCGCTCCATGAGACTGCCATCGACTTGAGCATCGGGTTCAGTGAGTTTGTGGTAGCGAATGCGGTAACCAAGATGACGCACAAAGAAGTCAGCCATAGGACTCTGACGAGAATCACCAATCATCACTTGATCAGTCCCTTGGTGATTGAAGTCCCAATCAATGATGTATCCATTCGCCCACTCAAGAGCCTTGTGATAGGCGAAAGGTGTTGCGCTGAGGAAAAGCGTTTTTGTCTCTGAATAGATGCCTTTACCGTCTTCCTCGTTCTGAGCATTCATTGCGCTTGTACGCTCATTGAATTGCCATTGAAGTTGGTTGATCTGAGTTCTGATTTTCTGCTGGCGAGCCTGATCTTTATTCGAAGTCGCGAGCTTAAGCTTCTTCTCAAGTGGTTTCAGCTTTGCCTCGTGCTCGAGCTTCAACTCGAACCACTCAGGATTCCGATAGGCACCGGACTCTCGATGATTGTTCTTGTGGCCAGCGACAATGCGGAATGCCTGAAGTGTCGCGTTCACTTCGCCGTCCTTGTTCGACATTAACTTGTGCGCCTCGTCACTAATGACCAAATCATACTTACGGGCCCACAAATGTGGATTCTGACGGAAGTTCTCAAATCCGACGACTGTGACGCCCTTTCCACTGCTTTTGGTGTCGGGCACTGTCGAGGCCTCAAGTCCAATCAATTTGGCATCTTCAATCCAATCCGTGACTTTACCAGTCGGGACAATAAATAGGATCTCCGTCTTACCTGCCGAAACAAAGCGCTTGGCAGTCCCTAATCCGACAAATGTCTTTCCAGTGCCGGTACCATTGGTGAAGAGCATGCCTTTACCATTCGGATTAAATTCACTCGGCTTGGCATTTCCAAAGAAACGATTCTCGGCATTAGCAACATCAATGTGCTGATCATGGAGAAGTAGCGGCGCAACGTCTTTGACGCTCTGTAAATCACCCCACTTTACCTTGTGAGACTTCTGGTCCGCTTGCTTTTGAGAGGCTAAGCGCTGATCAACGTCGGGATCGACCACGACCTCAGTGCGGACTTGCCCAGCTTCGTTGTTGGATCGAGCAACTGCGTCAGTTCGTCCTTCTCCGCTTTGTTTAGCATCCGATCGCGAGCCATCAGTTCCACGGCGGCTTGAAGATCCGGAACGTCCGGAAGAGCGAGAGCGAGTTCCATCTTCTGAGTCTTCCGTAGAAACGACTGAATCGCTTTGTTCTCCATCAGCAGTGGAGCCACTTCCAGATACGACCCGGCCACTCTCGGGCTCACGCCCTTCTGTTCCAGGTGCTTCCGAGTTTGTATCATCAGTTGATTGATCTGATCCTCGTCGAGCTGAAACGCGACTTGCATCTGAGGCGTCTTCAACGTCTCCTGAATCGCTATCTCGTTCCAAAGGCTGCTCTCGATTTGATACATTAGAGTCAATATCCGCCGAATCACTTGAATTGTCAAGTCCGGCAAAAGTCGCCTTCCAGTCAGGAGTTAAGTTCGATGCCGCTACATCGTCAAAGGAAGCTATCATATTCCAAAGAGACTGGGCATATCCGTTAAACTTGCCTCCGAATCGATCACTCAGGATCTCCGCAAGTTCTTCAGGAGTATTGATCCCCGCATCTGCCATGGATTCTGCCGCCGCAAGGAATGCTTTTCGTTGAGACTTCGGAAACGTCTTTGAAAAAACACCTGTAGGCGCTAAGGCGAGTTCCCCCTCATCGGATGTTGATTGATTTCTAACCGTTGAACGGCGTGACATATTCGGCTCATACAATGGAGTCGCTTGAGCGACTGGACCGAATCGAGCAAATCCCAGTGTATCTGGACGGTTGAACACTGCGTCTACGACATTGTGGTAAGGATTTTGCCCAAGGTGCCGCTTCACAATTCGTAGGAACCTTCGAATTGCGACAACGACCTTGCTAAATATGGTGTTTGGCTTAAGGCCATCACCACGATTCAAAACTTCATCGGTCAGCTTCTCAGCAATCCATTCGTCGAGAGAGTGATAACGATAATTTTCCGCATTGAACCGGATTCGATATGCTTCGATGTTTCCAGATGTATTGCGCAAAGGAGATAATCGATCTTCAAGAGATTCCTTTGATGAAAATTTAAGAAGTTCCTCGTATTGCCTTGTCGATAGAGTTTCGCGACCAACAAAAGCGTAAAACTCCGGGTCTTGTTTCAAATACTCTACTAGCGAATTTGCATAGTCATTCGCTATCTTAGTGACTTCGGATGCTGGAATTAGACGCGAAAGTGCATGCCAAAACTCATGGATTCCCGTGTGCGTCATGTCGTTTGAATTACGGAAGATCGTCACCAGGCTTTCCGCAAAATCGAAAGTCCCCTGAGCCTGCCCTCTGGCTCGCAATGAAATAGCTACGTCGTCGATAAATCGGTCTTCTAGCGAGTTCACAAAAGAGGTTAGAGCTTGTGCTGTATCTTTTGGGACTTTCCCCTGCTTAGCCGCTCGGGTTATGTTATCAAGAATTGACAATTTCCCGCGTTGACGGTCGCTTTTTCTCGCTTCTGCCCTACGCTTAACATCTTCTCGATGTTTAATAGCATCACGCACTGCCTCGTTAATTGCCTTTAGTGGCGATGTTGTGCGGCCTGCACGAATGTCTTCAACCGCCTCTGCTAAGCTGTATTGATTGCTTCCGAGTTTACCACCTTTTTGAGACTCTACTAATCGATCTTCTAACTCCAAAAATCGATTATTTTCAGATTCAGTTAGTTTTTCTCCAGAATCATTTTTAGATGCTAGTTTCTCAAATTCATTAAGCTCGTTACTATTAAGTGACGGCGTACCGGCCAAATCCTCAAGGCCATCGAAGGCATCAGAGAGTTGATCAATCGCTGCTTCTTTTTCAGCAGACTTTGGCTTTCGATTTAGACGCCCACGCTCTTGGCGGCTTGGCGCAACAGACTGCCCTTCCGCGTTTTGGGCGGACGACTCAGATTCTCCTTGCGGGAGATCGGTTTGCTCGGGCTGACTTTCTTCGGATTGCTCACTATTGGAAAGTATGTCTGACTTTGTCGTTTCGTCAATACCAAGATTCAGACCTTGGGTTGTCGTATCGACGTTACTTGCTTGGTCAATATAGCTCTGGAAAAACTCGATGATCTTCCGGGCTGATCGCTTTCCATGCTTACCAAAAACACGGAGGATTTCATCTGACTCAGCGGTTCGAACTTCATCCCCGAACAAGCTTACTTGAGAAAGGAATTGGTCCACAGTGCTACCTTCGCGAACAATGGAAACATAGTTACGAAGCGCATCTGCAAGCTCATTGGAAACATCGAACTCAGTGCCTTGAAACTCGACCAACTGAGGAGCCACTTCTGCGACCGCATTGGCCACACGACGAATGCCTTCGGTTTCTTCGGTCAAAGCCGTAATCAACTGAGTGTCGTTTGGTCCAACAGCTGCAGCGATCAGTGCTCTCTTTAATCGCGGTTCCAATTCCGGAGGATACCCAGAGCCGTCGGAAGAAATAAGGTTCACGCGGTCACCGGTCGACTCAATGAACTGATTCAGGAATTCACGGTTGGTTGAAGCCATCACTCCCGCAGACTCGTTTGGCCGGAACAGTTCGCGTAGCGCCGGACTCTCCAAGATGATTTGAGCATCAACAGAAGCCTTTTCCGCAATACTCATTCCCATGGTTTGGTCTTGATTCGATACTCGAGCAAATTCCTTTGGAGTCATGCCGCCAAAGTCTTCGATGACTCGAACCAGCATCGGTTGATCCATGGAATCGGCCACAGAACTATCGATTCCAAATTTTTGAGCATCTGTCTTGAGCCATTCACGGTATGCCTGACCTGCCTTTCGGTCCCGATTCTGGTAAGCTTGGCGAACAGCTGAAGTGCGTCCGTTTCCACTGATCACCATTCCATCGGTTGTGACAATGGGCGCACCTAAGTCGGTGGTAGTGCTGTCTGCAATTCGTTCGGGATCGAGGCCTTGAGCAATCTCTGCCACTTGGTCTTGGCTGGCGCGACGGTTGCGATTTCGCGGCTGAAGCGATTGATCATATCCCTCATCCTGTGACGTTTTAATCTCCGCAGCATCGACGATCGCCCAGCGTCCGGAGACTGTCCGAGAATTATTCTCAGGAGTCTTCGCTTTGAACGAATTCCCAGTCGGCTCAATTTTGGTCGGGATGGATGGTTGCCCATCTACAGACGCTACCCCTACGTCTGAACCAGACGACCTGGCATCCCGTTGTGAAAGGTTTGTTTCTTCACCGGGCAAATCGGCAGTGTCCGTATCTTGTTCGGTTTCGCCAAAGAGGATTTCCCGGATTCGCGAATCAAGCTGTTGAGTGCTGAGGCTTGGATCTCCAATCCATTTGGTAATGATTTCACGGATCTCATTCCAAACTTGAATGACTTTGTCCTTCAATGTGTCACTGAGATCGGAGCTCTTCTTATACTCTTTGGGCCCTTCTTTCGCCACACGGAACAGTTGAAAATTGAACCACTCTTGACGCGCATTCTTCGATGCGAGCAATTCGGAGTCGGTCCGTGTATCGTCGGGATTGTATTCGAGTTTGGCCGCTTCGCGTTGCTCAGGAGTCAGCCCTGACCATTGCTCATAAACGAAGTCGTCCATTGCTTCCGCGATGACGTGTCCAGACTCGTGGAAAATAGTTGTGATGGCTTCATCGCCTTTATTGTCCTCAACATCACGATTCAGAATCAACCGACTGTTACGACGATCCCATGCACCCGCTGTTTCTTCAAAGCCGGCAGGCATCTCATTTGCTGACAAGATGTCGATTTTCACCCGGTCAAAGGCATCCTCACCCACGACTCGCTCGACGGCGTCGGCAATCTGATCGAGCGCCTTCGTCCCACGATCACTGAGCTTGAATGTCTCCTTGATCTCTTTCAGCTTTCGAGTCTTTGGAGTATCTAGTTCCGTCTCTTCTTCTGAAGTACCAGCATCAGGAACAGTCTCCGGATCTCGTTGGGAGTCATTGTCAATGGAACTTGAAACTTCAGAAGGTTGTCCTCCGGTCTCGGAAGGAACTTCTCCTTCTTGATTATCGGTATTGGCTTCATTGGTAGTCACCTCCTTTTCAATGGGTTCGCCTGGGCGAACGGATTTCACTTCAAATCCATTTGGCAATTTCTTTCGTGCTTCTACTGGATTCCCCTCAAGGGTGATTTCATCCCCGTCTTTCCCGGTGAATACAGTTGTATTCACGATCTCAATGTCTCCACCAGCTTCGGCAGAATCAACAGTGACATTGTCGTTCACCCCCATTTCGTTGAGCTGGTCTAAAGCATCATCCATAGACTTTGCCCAGATTGTCATTTCGCGCGAACCATCTTCATATTGATCGGATTCATGGACGACGTTGAAAGGTCGAATTCCGCTAGATGGATGAGATGGCGTATCAAGTAGCTTATCGACTTGCTCGTTCATGCTGGCCAAATCATCCGGGCTCATCTCAGAGAGTTGCTGGTCGATCGCAGCGGCCCGATCTTCGGCATTCATTTGTCGCCAATCTTCACCGGCCGTTTTCATGGCTTCTTGCTGAGCCAGTTGGAATGCGAGCTCACTACGAAGAGTCTCACCGAACTCACGACGCTGGCGACCGGGCATTGCTGAAACCAGCATCGAAAGAGTGAAACCGACTGCACCACCAGTCGAAAGGCCTTCGACCGCACCATCGAGTAGACCTCGCTGCTTATCCCAAGCCATTTCGTCGGAGAAGATTCCCCAGCCGGATGCTGCAGCATTCTCTGCCAAAGTCTGATAATACTCTTGAAGCGCTTCTTCGGTCGCTTCTTCCATTCCAGAAGCAAGCGCCTTGACTCCTTTACCTAAAGTCTTTTGGCCTGCGGCTTCCAAGGTTTCGCCCATGGTCCCGGACAGAAGTCGCTTCAACAATGTTTCTGTTAAGGCTGTCCCGCCCAGTCGATTTGCGCGGTTAAGCATATTGCCAAGTGGAATCGCTTCAGTAAGACCAAAAGCTGCACCCAAGGCTTCCGCGTATGCGGCCTGATTCTGCATGTTCTCAGTGACCTTGTCGTATGCCTCTTGGGTGATTTCGCCGGACTGAAGCATTTCAGTCATGTAGTTCAGAATCGGCTCATTATTCTGGACCACTTCCCGACGCAGGGCATTACCACTCACCGCGGCACCAGCAACAGCAGTACTTCCATAGGTCAGAAGTTTCATCGCCTTCGGACTCAACTTCGAGAGCTTGCCCATTTTAGAAACGGCCATTCCTGGCAACATGAATGAGACAGCAGATCCAAGGCCTTCAGCAAAGAGTGTTCCCTTTCCGGATAAGAGCTTTTCACTCACTTCCTCTGGAACATCAGGGCCCCACTCGTCGGCAACTTCACGCATCGCGCCTAAGAATCGAGACACAGTGTTGTCGGTAGCCGTCTCATTTCTGAGTTTGGCACCAAGGTATCCAAGTGGGTGAAACCGGATATACTGCCGGTTGGCAAACTCAGCCATGTCTGTAAGGCCTGTACCTACTGAATCAACAAAGCGTGCGCCAAAGTTCTTGATGATCTCTTTCGTCCGGGGATCACGGGTTTTGTCATCTAATCGAGCGAGCTGGTAAGGTGTCATTTCTGAAATGATCGCCTCTTGCTCTTTAAGCAATGCTGCTTCCTCTAAATCAAATGACTCAGCACCTTTATCGCTGGCCTTTTCGCGGAGCGACTGCAGCTGTTCGATACGGTCGCTCATCCAAACGGCCTGATCAAATGCACTCGGGGTACGATTCTGGTCATCCCGAGTCTCCATGAATCGGCGGTAAGATCCAGACAGCTCTGAAAGATTCGATTGAGAATCAGTCGCCTCTGGAAGTGGTCCAGACTCATTGGCCATTTCGACCGGGGCTTGATTTGGAATATCTGTGACTTTTGCAGTCACATTATCAGCCATGCCTTCAACAACACGATGATGGCCCTCAACTCCTGGGCGAATAGGATCATTCGGACCGACAATCTCGCCTTGGTATGGAGAAGGCAAATCGGCAGCGCGCTTTTTACCCCCACGAACAATACCACCATGCGCATCAATCTCATCATACCATTCGGGACTTCCGACCTCCATTTCTGGGGAATCATCCAGATCTGCAATGTCACCGGGCTTTGCTCCCAACTTACTGCGCTGGTTCTGAATGTACTTTTGACGAGCAAGATTGTGTCGACCGATTTCAACATCAATGTCATTCAATGCCGTATCTGATCGGTTCAGTTCTTCCTGAATGTACTTGCGAGACTGAAGTAAAGCATCTCTGCGCGTATCATCGACTATGCCATCAAAGTCAACTCGCTCGACCTTCTTGAATTCTCCGGCCACGTCATCCCATTCATCGGCCTGAGATACTTTCACGCCATGAGAGCGATCGAAGTTATCGAGTTCAGCCCGATAGCCTTTGGAAATCGAGGAGATTTCTGATCGACGCTTTTTGGCGTCGTCGATCATTTTAGAAGTCTGTGGAATCCCTTGAATCCGTGAATCAAGGGCTCGTCGGCCATCGAGGTCCACACGTCCGTCTTCAAACATGCCCGGAGCGTCCAACCCGAGACGCCGGTTGTTCTCGGTTTTTGTCGGATAGACTCGACCATCGACGTCTTTATCGAAGTCAACCCCCGTAGAGCGGTAGAGATTTTCCCGTGTTTCTTCTTCTTGCTTGAATGCGTTCTTCTGAGCGCGCTTGGACGGCTGGGTGAATGGATCAAAAAAATTGGAATTCATTAGAAATTCAGGTCAGGGAGACTTGGGATTTTCAGTTTTTCGGGTTTGTTGCGCACTGGGAGCGCAACCCCATCGCTAAGTAATTTTGGACCAGCTGGATCCTGCTTATTTTGTGCGATTGCAGCGGCAGGATCGCTAAAGGTTCGAACGCGAGTACTCTTCGGTTTCGGTGTCATGTTGACCGATGGTAATTCGGGAGATTTCTCACCCATAAAATTTGACCGATCATAACCAGTACGAGGATCGAAAGTGGTGCCCATGCTTTTTGCGTAGGCCTGCGCATCTGCGATTTCTTTGTTCGAAAGTGGTCCGCCAGACATCGACCGATTCATGAAGTTCGCTTGGGGGCTATTCGGATCCGGAAGCAATGGAGCCATTAGTTGACTCGCACCGCGGGCGACCGCACCCAGAGCCTTACGCAATACCCCGCTCTGTGGTTGAGCTTCGGTATTTCCACCTTCATTGGATTCTGGTGAAGGAAGTGGATCGGGCTTCTGACCGCTCTCTGCTTTTCCGTATGGATCCGATGCTGTCCCACCCATTCCCATAGACTGCCCCATCGAACTCGCTTGGAACTGCGCCATGCGCTTGGAGGCCCCGCCATAACCTTGACGACGCCATTGCGCTTCTCGAACTGAAAAAGGAACACGATGACTCGGTTGAGTCTTTGATTGAGCATTACGAGTGTCAGCACTCGTCTGACTTTCACCTGGAACACGATCACGATTACCAATTCGATTTTCGCGTGCAGATGAATCTCCGGATGCACTTCCTGTTCCGCCTGCACGCTTATTTCGTGCGCTAGACTGCTCAGCGTAATTTGCCATGATTCGCAAAATGCATGCTTATCCGGGCATAATCCATAGGTTGCATTTATCAACGACGATAGCGAAGCCGGCCCTTTCGAGACCGCTTCATGTTGTCGCCAAGACCTCCGCGCCGGTAGCCATCGGGGACCATCAGCGTCGGATCACTCATCAGCTGCTCAAGCGTATAGCCCTTGCGCTTCGGACCTCGATAAATCGTCCCCATCGTCGACAAGTTGAAGACATTCATGCAGTTGCTCAAAACCGTGTCGTCATGCTTGCCCTCAAGTGCCTCCGGGCGACCTGCCTTGTTCGTCACAAAGTTGTCGATTTCCTCCAAGTCCGTTTTGTCAAAAGTGTCGAGCTTACCCTCGCGCCAAAGCTTTGCAAAATGATCGACGATCGTCTTTCGGGTCACCTCATTCGTATTCCAGCCCAAGGCCTGCTTCTTCTGATTCGTCGTCGGGTCTCGGCCAGTACGCTCATAAAGCGAAAATCCAAGGTCTCGAAGTATGTGAGTCGGCTCAAGTCCGCAGTTGTTCACCTCAGTCAGCACAAAACATCGACCGTAATACTGTGACATCGCGGCCAATTGATGCGCAGCAAGGTCAATATCCACTCGACTCCGATATGAACACACCATCTTCGCATTCACCCATCGTCGAGACGATGGGTCGAAATATCCATCGCGCCATATTTTCAACGAATGCCAGTCCGGGTCACTTTCTCGACCACCTACCTGCTGATCTGCCCCAGTACAAAAGTCGCCACTCGCCAAATACTTGCACCCGTATTTCGGTTGCTCGTAAACCAACACCTCTCCTTTCGGATCCGGATACACCGAAACCATGCGGTCAGCCTCCATGTAATTCATCGAATACCGCGTCGGCAAATTCGATGGCATCATATCCCGGCAACGCTTCGTGTGGAATTCATTGAAGCGCTTCTCCGCCGATGCCTGAAAACACTCATCCGGGTCACTCGGATACTCCTGACGAAACTTCGTCACGCTTCCATCACAAAAAGTAAAGATCGTCTGACGCCTCCAATACAAATGCTCGGGCGTGATCTTCTCGAAATTGTGCTCACCACCCCCGTACAACCGCAACTCTCGACGCTCCTCAAGCCACGCGTTTTCTGGATCATCAATCGAATCAATGAACGCCTGACGCTCCTCATGACTCGAAAACATCCGAACCGAGTTCTCAAACTCATACCACGCCGCAAAAATCAATTTCCAATCGCCTTGGCCCTTCTTCGCCAACATGCACGTCTTGTAAAACCACCCCTTCGGACCGTTCGGGGTCGAATCCGCAATGATCACTCCACGATTCGTGTCCTGACGCATCGCAACTTCACACGACGGCAAAAGCGCAAGCGTCGGATCCTTCTCCTTCCCAGTGTACCAAGCACACTCAGTCAAATTCAAATACTGACGTGTACCACCACGACCAGCATTCGAACTTCCCGCTGTCTCCTTCCCGTACTTCGAGCCACAAGGCAACTCAATATCCTCATCCGTGTTTCCCGGCTTTCCACGCGCAGGTAACGCAGAATACTCTTCGTCAGGATGCCACTCAAAGGTGTCTTCCTCCGCTATCGTCCGGAATATCTCGTAAATCTCATCACTCGTTCCGTCCTTGTCCGCCATGATCGTACCATTCACACCCTTGTGACGCTGGGCATGACAATACATCACATCCTGACTCCCCGTTGACGCTCCCTTTCGACGAGGCTTCAAAATGATGATCATACAGCCACGGTTTTCTTTCTGACATAACTCGTAATGCTCAAACACACGATTTTGCAAAATGTTCGGCTTCGGACCATGCACCTTTGTACCGTCTTCCAAACGAATCACCGCATGCGATGAGAAATGCGCTTTCACATTCTTACGTGGCAACTCTTTCGCAGCACGTAACAAATATGCCTCTGCTTCCGCCTTTCGATTTACACTCATTTTTCTTGAGGCTCTTCCTGAACCAATCGGTTTGATGACGACAGTGTCTTTGCGGGGGTAGGGTCATAATTCTGGGAATATTCTGTCGATTCCCGGACAAAGTAGTGAACAGAGGAAGAGGAAGGAGAAAGGTAAGACACCCCTACTCTCTTCTTAGGATGGACTGAAATAATCTTCTCCACAATTGCGGGGGTAGGGGCCATGGGGGGGGTACCCACCACCGGCAAGCAATGACATACCAGGTACGCACGACCATCACTCCGGGCACTCTTGCTTCTTTTCATTGATCCAATCATTCTCTTGGCCACAGCAATCATCGCCATGTGGATCGCGCAAGGTGTTAAAGTGAGGTTATTCATTTTCCTGATCCTTACTTATATCAATGATTATCAGTATCTTGCGATATATTTAACAGTTGATAGCAAATCAACTGTTTAGGTCTTTCGATTACGTAATTCATTATATATCAACAACTTCGCCCATATCCTTCAAACTACCTCCGGACTCTTCCATCTCGACCTCCTTGAGCATCTGATTGACGTCCACTCCGCCGGCTACCATGCGCCTGACGACCTCTGCAGGCACATCTCCCTGACCTTCGCCCGGTTTAGCTGGCACAGTGCGGTTTAAATTCTCATTCCGGGACACCGGACGGCCGAACTTGTAAGCAAAGATCAGTGTCGCGGCTTCGATGCGAGCCTTGTTGTCCGGGACATCTTCATACTTTCCGTCACCCTTTCGGACTCGTTTCTTCGCCCGGAGCGCTTCTTTTAGCACATCCTGAGCTTCCTCGACGATGTCCTCGGTAATTATGATCTGTTTCTGTCCGGTATTCATCCACGATTCCCCACCCAATTCGGAGCGACCTGATCGCCTGTCCGATATGAAGGTCTTTTACTGGAAAATCAGGTGTTAAATCAAGATTAAAAGTTTTTTCTGTCCTCTGAGTTGTCTAACGGTTTTATATTCCATTTTTTGCCCTCTCTCTCCCTCCGTCTATCTTTGCACTTTGCTGCAACCATTTGGAGCATTGCAAAATGTCGGCAATTGAATGAAGCGTAAGAAGGTATAGCTTTGCAAAACACCCCTACATGGAAAAATATACTTTCCATAGGGGTTTTGCAAAGCACCTTCACGCTACATTGTTGGTACAAAGTTAGAATTTACCAAAATAGTATTTTGAACAATTTGAAACACTGCGCACCTTTACACTTTAGTGTAACTAAGCGGTGCAATTTAAGGATTGACAGGGATAAAACTTAGCTTACCTTTGAAGGGGTGAAACCGTACATCAAACTATCAGAAATAATTTCGCTACTCGAACCGGGTCCACCGGACCGGATACAGATTGCAGAGTCAGAAGCGGACCGTAAATTGATCTTGGGGGACGTGCAGGAAGAGTTTGAACGACTGGAATCGATGGGGTTTCGGACGGCCAAAGGATCGTCCGGTCACATCCTGGCGGAATATGACCGGCAACAGCACGACACAGAGCGCTACGCAGTCAACAACGAGAGCGCGATGAGCAAGTTAAAGCGAAAGCAGACAAAGAACATGCTGAGAGGATCACCACTTTCAGGGGTTCGGCTGTCCGGTTTCGCAGGCTCGACGCTCAATCGACAGCTGGAACTGTACCCGGAATGCATCATGATTGACCGGGCCCGGACCAATAAACGCGGGTATTTCGTCCCCGAAAGCCTTGGCGATGCAATTCTCCTGCGCGATTGGCTGGACAAATGGATTGCCAAAAACAAACCGGAGTCCACCGAGCTGGACTGCATGGAGGACATTGAACTATGAAACTGGACACACAGACCACTCCCCCAACCTTTTTGACTGCCGGAGGCGAACGCCTGAGCATTTCGGAGACAATCAAGCGCATCAGGAAAGAGCGCGATTTGAATACCGCACAGTTTGGCGAGCAGATTGGAGCCAGCGCCCGGACCGTTGAGGACTGGGAGCAGGAACGACGAACGCCACGCGGCCCCACGCTCAAGATGATTGAGCTAGTCTCAAAATAAACCAGTCCCTGATTCACGTCGGGGATTTTTTTTGCAATCATGACTTGACATTATACGGCATTGCCGTATTGATTAAGACCATGGCAGGCAATTCCGCCCGCTATACCGGAGACCAAACCAATGAAATCGATTAAACCACAAGGAAAGCTGAAGCTAATACGCGACGTCTTAGGCGTCGAAGTCTACGAAGACGAAACCGGACGGGAATTTGTTGCCCAGCCGGACGGAAGTCTTGTGTGCGACCAAGTAAGTCACACCCCGGGCCCATGGCACGTTCAGGAATATAATGACAACTGCTTCCGAGTAATGGGGGGAGATGGGAGTTTGCCAGTGGCAGGACTAGGAGATGTTGAGTCTAAAAGACATTCGCCAAAGAAAAAGGCAAATGCATGCTTAATTGCTGCGGCACCTGATTTACTGGAGATATTGAAGGATATTGAACATCAATTTTCTAATCATCCAGAACTACAGAAGGGAAACAGCAAAGTTAGCTACGTCTATCACAAAGCCCGCGCCGCCATCGCCAAGGCCGAAGGGAGGGCAGAGTAATGTCTGAATGCTATTACAAACAGCACGACCTTCTAGACAGCGAAGAGTTCGCCCTGACTTCCGCCAACATGGAAGACCCAGAGAAGGCACTCAAACGCGAGCTAGACCGACGTTCAAGCGATTGTCTGACAAAGCAGACGCAAATGCTAAACCGGGACACACGTATGATTGACGGAGCGATGGGGCTGAATGGCTTCTGCGTCGAAGACAGAGCAGTGAACTACGGTTTAAACGCACTGAGCGACCGGGAAATCCTCACTTTATTCATTGACGTAGATAAAGCTGACAAGCTTTTAGACATGGCCGGGAACTTCATGGGATTGGCTAGATGGACCGTCGATCAAATCACCTCATCAATCGAAGTTTCGACGCGGGAAGCAGTACGCTTAGCATCCGTGTTTCAAATACATCAACGAGCGAACGACTCGGAAACCTATCAAATACATTTTGACAGAGCGGAAAAGTTTCACCGCAACCTTATGCCTATCACTCGATGCCTTGAAGTCGAAAAGTTCTGGGTGTTTTGCCTCGACCGGAAAAACAGATTGATTCGTCGAGTTGAGATCACCAGCGGGACAGCCACATCAACGCTTGTTCATCCAAGGGAAGTCTATCGACCAGCGATCCAAACGAGCGCCACCGCGATTGTGGTAGTTCACAATCATCCTTCCGGGGATCCAGCACCGTCCCGGGCAGACATTCAAGTAACAAAGACGCTAGTGGAGGCGTCTAAGTCTATCGGAATCGATTTCCTCGACCACATAGTCATTGGCGAGAGAAGCCGCGACCCTCTTTCCATCGGATTCTACAGCTTTAACAACGCTGGATTAGTTTAAACACCAACCGGAGACCAAAACACACATGAAAATACATATCAAATTCTTCAACTTCGCAGGCGACTGCACGTTGAGCAAACAACTCGAAGACACTACTGGCTGGAAAACAAAAGCCGCCCAGCTCATCAATGAAATACCGGAGGCTGATCAGAAAGACCTCTATGGCGCCATCCTAGAAGTCGACGGCAAGCGTTCAGGAGAGATCAAAACAGAGCGAGCTCGTCGCATGGAAGGAGGTGCAGCATGATCCACCCGATCCCAACCCGAGTCCAGGACACAGCTTTGTATGCGATCATTGCACGCAAGTATCGCAACCGGATATTTCCGCTCCCAGCAGGACGCATGAACACTGCCGGCAGACTCCAACGCTTAAAAGACGCTCAAAAAATCATCAAACAGAACTTGTCACAATGAACAGCAAACAGAAATTCTTCAAACTACTCAGTCACTACCCGACGCTCGCCCACCACTGGAACACCGAAAAGGAAGAGCTTGATATTGATCAAGTCGAGGCGGCTATAGGGAAACTATCATCGGGCGAAGTCGTCATCCTGAATATCTTGGTTTCCATTTGGCTTGGAAGCGCTCGAGATAAACACACTATCGACATTACAGATTTGGCCGCAATTGATATTCATTCAAAGAAGCCCATCATCGAATGGTTAATCGATCCCTATTGGCCATAGAAGCAGTTTCACATTGACTCGGATTGGACCGCCGAGCATGAACGGATTGTTGTCTGGATTGGTCTCCGGGCGCACGAGGGTTGGCTTTCAGTAATGGGAGTCAGCCCTCACTTATTTACTATCAGGAACAAAACACCATCGACCTAGACCGTAGGGACAACTTCTAAACCGGCTGTCGATTGGCTTCTTTTCATTCTTTTGGATTTTAAGCGCTTTCTCCCTTTCCGTCTCCCATTGTATCAGAATTTGTCGGGAGTCGTGTTCCTGGTTGGAGCGCTGTTTCTTCGGCATGGGGCAACTTTGGGGGCGGGGTTCCGGCAATATCATCTTCGGCAACTAGGCGATCATGATGATTATGCGTGTAGTCAGATCTACCTTGTTCTTTCCCGACATAACGCTCTTGGTCAATAAGGATTTGTTCAACCAATGGATCAGCCATCGCACCAATGCCCAAACTTATGAGCAAACGCTGAAGTGAAGGTCTAAAGTTTTCAAACTGACTTAGGTGCTCAGGACGATCAAGCGTTCCGCTTAGCGGATTATCAGACAATCCGAGTTTATCCCAGACTGTTAAAATATATGCCCGGCCTAACGCAGCTCGAGTCGCATCATCGCCAATCTTGGCAATAATCTCTTTTGCTCGACTTTCTTTAGGAAGGAAACCGCCCTCCCCGCTGGATAGAATCTGACTCATAGAGCCTGCAGAGATTCCAACCTTTGAGGCAAAGTCTCTCTGTGTGATGCCATTTCTCGACAAGTAGTCGCTGAGTGTTTCTCCGAAGATATTCATAATTTTTGAATCTGATTTAAGAAAAAACGAATTTTTGCTTGCATTGCAAGGTTCATTTTTACTAAACCTGATTCTGTAATTATGAACCATCGCATTGATTTACTTGACCAAGTTGGACGGATTGTCCGCAACCGTCGCCAACATGGATCGCCCGCAGAGGCATCCGAGGCACTGATTATCGAGGAATTTCTAGGATTCCGTCGTACAGCCGCTTCGAAACCTGTCGCCCACTTTGGGGCAAGTGACGCAAGTCGTATAGAGATTCGCCGCAAGCTCTACACACTTTTGGACGACATCGGGAAAGACCCACGTCTGACCGCCGCATCCGAGGAACTGAAATCAGTCATGATGGGGGAAATTTCTTCAATCGAAGAAGTAGCCGAGCCGATGGCCGCAACCCCGAACAAAAAGAATTCATAACAGAATGCAGGATAGCGCAGTCCGGTAGCGCGTCTGGCTCATAACCAGAAGGTCACGGGTTCGAATCCCGTTCCTGCACCCAATTTTAACCCACAGAGAAGAAACACCTATGAACACAGAACTTGCAACCCACACCGACAATCAAGGCGGCGGTCTTTTGATGATGCCGAACAGCATGAATGAGGCGATTGAGTTCGCCAATGTCGTCGCCAAATGCGACTTGCTCCCCGATCACCTGAAGAACAAACCGGGTAATTGTATTCGAGTCATCTCACAAGCAGCACAGTGGGGAATGGACTTTTTCGGCGTCGCGGACTGCACAAGTATCATCCACGGCAAGGTGATGTATGAGGGCAAGCTCATCTCAGCAGTGATCAATGCTCGTGGAAATCTCAAGTCTCGCTTGCGCTACGACTTTGAAGGCGAAGGTAACAAGCGAGTTCTCACTGTATCAGGTACTATCAAAGGCGAGGACGAAGCACGTACCATCAAGTTGACTTACGACGAGGCCTGCGAAGTCAATAAGAACGGTCAGATGAAGAAGCAGCCGGAGCAGCAAATGTGCTATATCGGTGCACGTATTTGGGCACGTCGTCACATGCCCGAGCTAATGATGGGAGTTTATACCCCTGATGAGTACGATGAAGACGCTCAAACAGACGATGACGGTATCGCAGGCACACCACCCAAGCGCCCGAATGTTCCGAAGAAGAACAAAGGCGCAGCCGCAGCTATGTCTGCAACCAAGCCGGAGCCGAAACCAGCGGAAAAAGTCGAAGACCCAAAGCCGGCGGAGAAGGTTGAAGAGCCGAAAGAAGCAGCCAAACCAGAGCCCAAGCCAGTCGAGAAGGTCGAAGACAAAGAACCACCAGCTGAGGAACCGAAATCAGCTGAAAAGGCGGAAGACAAGGAGCCAACGGCAACGAAGGCCGAGCCTCGCACCATTCTTGAGGAAGGTGAAGTGATCTCAGGCAACTTCGCTATCGAGGAATTTGCTGATAAGTCTACGAAAAGCGGTGAGCCAGTCCGCGTGCTGATCATCAAGGGAGATGAATATCACGGTATGGCATTCTCCAAAGACATGGAGAACAAGCACACGAAGCGCCAAGGCCTCGTTTACTTGGAAATCGTCGGGAACCAGTCTCCATCCGGCGTTAAGGCGATTGTCGAGAAAGCAGAAGAGGCTCGTGTCGACTTCTAATGTCCGAGCCCATCGCAGATCGTTTGAGTTTCGCGCACTCGCTGTTTCGTCGCGAGGACATCGCAGGCACACCACCCAAGACTCAAACAGTCAGGATCGTCGTCACGCATCCGGATCAGCTGCCAACTGAATACATTCAAGAACTCGAACGCATCATCAACGAGAAGAATCAAGGCAAGACACCCTTCATACCAGGAACACGAATCGTCACCAATGAGCAGTAATGAAACAGAGCAAAGGCAAGAAGCACTGATCGCCATGGTCGTTGCAGACATGCCGATTGCACTACGTCGCCTTTACAAAGTTCAGGCCAGTCAAACCAGTTTCAATAAATGGCGCTCAGGCGTCACTGGTCACGATGGCAAGACTCACAAGCTTCCTGTTTACGACATCGAGGGACAAGGGCCCTCTGTCATCCCATCAGAACTACGCACCTTCCTTCTCAATATCGCGAAGGAAGACACCTATAACGCGAAAACAGATAATCATGAGCAAGAATAGTAAAGTCGTCGACTTCGCCCCAGACTCTAAGCAAGACGGAGATTTCCGTGATGCAAACGAGGATGCACATCAAATCTACAGCGACCTGCTGAGCGATCCTCACACAAAGCATCTCGTCAATTTTAAGGTCCGTCTGATCTTCACTTCAAAGGAGATGAAGAAAGGCACGAAACGAGTGCTGGGCAAAGCGGTCAAGTGCACAGCCCGGGACAACTTCCTACACGGATATGATTTCCTAATCATCCTCGACGAACAGATTTGGGGCGCAAACCCAGACATTCGCGAACCACTCATGTTTCATGAGATGCTTCATTGTGGTGAGAACGACGACGGATCGCCATGCATCATCGAGCACGATGTCGAAGAGTTTGGCGCAGTCGTTCAGAAATTTGGCCTATGGAAGACTGACCTTAAGGACTTCTCCGGCCAACTCGATCTCTTCAGCAAGCAGCAAGCACAGGGCTAGACCATGAGCTTCTATTCCACACCGAAAGGCAAGACCAAGGAAGAGCTTGATAAGACCATTGCTCGCCGGAATAAGGTCAATCTAACGGCCTATGCGCGCCGAGGCAAAAAGTTAAAATCAGTCGAAGCTCTCTTGGTTTTAGCCAGTCGTAGAAAATCCGTTTATTGCTGCAACTGCATGGGGCTTTTACCCGCCGCAGTTGTGGCGAATATGTCAGCAGCGCTAGTGCACAGAATGATCACTGATGGAGATGTCCATGAGTATCATCCGAAAGGAGGTAAAAAGTGAAACCATCCTTCCGTTGCAGCGAGCTCGACCGCGTACTGACTTGCCACGCATCACGCATTCTCGCACCCCGCTTTCCGAACGAAAGCACCGGAGCCGCTCATGAGGGTAATTGGTGCCACTGGAAAAGCGCATGGACTCTTGTCCAAGAAGAAGGTGCATGCATTGGAGACGGTGGACTTCCAGAGACCGAAGAAGCCGCAGAATGCGGAGACTTCAAACCGAATGGATTCTCCGAATTTGTCGTCGATTACCTCATCTCTGATGTCCGATACGAGACAACAGGAATGGCCATCATGGTTGAAGATGAGCTCGAAGCCGACTTTGGAGACTTCTTCCTCACCGGTCATGCCGACGTCACCAGCTTCACCGCAGACGGCAAAGAATGCATCGGATGGGACTTGAAAGCCGGTGCCATTCCAGTCGATCCAGCGGACCAGAACAATCAAATGCTGGGATACATCGTCTTGGTTTATCTCAACTATCCCGGCGTTGAAAAGATCACATGGAAGATCTGCCAACCGAAGAACAACCCGGATTATGGCATGGAGCGTATCTCCGAGGTCACCATCGAGGGACGCGAAAACCTAGATAAGCTCGTTGCCTACCTCAAAGACCAACTGATGAGCGTCATCAAGAATCCCTTTTTCATCAACTCCGACGATAACCGAGGATCCCAATGCAAGTACTGCCCTGCCGCACTCAAGTGCATTGCCTTCCGCCACGACGTAAACGACATGAAGACCACACTCACTGAAGAACAAATCGCCTCGATCGATGGCGAAATCTCAATCGAAGACCTGGTATTCTTCGAAGACGCACGTAAGAAATTTGACACTCCTTTCAAAAAAGCAGCTGACATGCTCAAAGAAAAGCTGTCCGCAACTCCGGGCGAGGAAGCAGAACTTCCAGACGGTCGTATTGTGTACTTGAAGGAGCGAAACACTCGTCGCTCATGGCATGAGGAAACGATGGTAGACCTACTGAAGAAGGTCAAAAGCGAAGGCCTCACAGAAGAACAGGAAGCACTGATCTTCGACATCAAATTCAGCAACTTTGAGCGCGTCATCGCCAAGGTCCGAGACATCCCAATCACATCGAGCAAGAAGGAGTCAGCCAAAGACGTGGTCGAGAAAGAATACGGGCCCTTCTTCAACCAACCAGTCGCTCAAATCGTATCATTCCGTTAATACCGTGCCTAGAAAACCAAAATACAACGCGAGAAAAGTCCACGTCGACGGCATCGTGTTTGATTCAAAGCTCGAAGGAGAGTGTTTCCTACACTTCCGGGCCGGATGCAAGTTGCTGGACCTTGAACTAGAACTGCAGCCAAAGTTCGAGCTCATCCCCACCCAGCGCCCACACGCAGGTAAGACACTCAGAAAGCACACCTACACCGCAGACTTCCGCATCAAAGGCAACGGGATCGACATAGTCATCGACGTCAAAAGTGCGGCCACCGCAGAAAAGCGCGACTTCGCCATCAACGAAAAGCTCATGCTGCACACCAATGACATCCTAATCACGCGCATCACCAGCCCCAACGAAGCCGCCGACCTCATGGAGAACCTTCGATATGCCTAATCTCAATACCCCGGAAACAATCTCCAAGGAATTAAACCGCCGGAGAGTCAAGTTTGAGACCGCTCAACGCGAGTATCACGAACTTTTGGAAGAGATGGTTCAAGCCAACTACACAAAGCTATTCGTCAATACAGACCGTGAACTCCACCAAGACAAAACCAGCCACATACAAGCGCCCTCCCCCGCCGAAGAATGACCTTTGCCCGGAGTGCTGGCGCTATGGGAAGTCCGTCCCATTACGTCCGGGTCTATGCTCTGTCTGCCAACAACACACTCATCAGCCAACACCCACACTTTCACTTCAAAATCTAGTAGAAATCGACCTATGAAAAAATCAAATAAGACCCAAACAGTTGATCACAACGGCTTGAGCAAAGACTCACCACAAACTCCATGGAAATTCCGCATCTGGCGATTCGCCATTGCGCGACTCAACAAAGAAGGGAGTCCCGTGATTCAATGGGCAACTGGTTTCGTCAAGCTCTCCAATCGTATCTTCTGGGAGCACCGCATCAAGAAAGGTGACGTCGTCCAAATTCGAAAAGGATGGGATAATCGCTACGCCTACACCTTCGCCGTGGTCGATGCCGTTTTTCTTGAAAACTTGGATTTGCGGTCACCTCAGCCACACAAAGACGGCACGCAAATGATCGTCGCTCGAAATGTACCCGCCGGCGCCGTCTCTCGAGTCGGCAAATGCCCGATCCTTTTTAAAGGCACTCGTCGCCGTAATCCGAAGAAGATGCAGGAAGAGTTAAAGGCCATTCAAGACGAGATCCATCGCAACGACACGATTCAAGAACACATCATCTCCGCACTCACAGCGAAGCCAGGACTCGATACCATGGATATTTTCCGGGAGGTGAGCAATTCCCTGAAAGATATGACCAACCCGGAGTTTCATAAGGCGCTCAATGGATTGGCTGCAGACGGCACGATCTCCCTTGAGAAAAAGGGCATGAAATACCGCCTGACTGATTAACCACGAGCCTCAGCGATCCATGCCATCATTCAACAGGACCTTTTTACTGGGCAACCTCACTCGGGACCCAGAGATCAAATCACTCCCCAGCGGTGATTCCTTGGTAAACTTCAATATCGCAGTCAACGAGTCGTACCTGACACGAGATGGCGAGCGAAAGGAGAAAACCACATTCGTCGGAATCGTTGCCTACGGGAAGCAAGCCGAGGTCATTGCCAAATACATGAGGAAAGGAAAACCGATCTTCATCGAAGGAAGCCTAGCGCAAGATTCATGGGAGGATAACAGCGGACAGAAAAAGACGAAGACCTACGTCAAGCTGCGCTCATTTCAGTTCATCGACTCCAATGGAGGCGACAGCCAACAGCAACGCTCCACTCCCTCTACGCAGACCAGTTCCTCACCGAGCGCAACCTCGTCGTCTAATGCACTCGAAAAAATACCGAACCGCAACACCCAGTCGACCACTCGCTCACAAGGTAATTTCAACCTGAACGACGACGTTCTCGATGAAGACGTCCCGTTTTAACGAATCAAAATTAAGAAGAGAAGAAACCCATGAAATACACAGAGATCACAGTCAGCAGACATCACCAGTTCAATGACCCACTCGAGCAATTCGCTAATCATCGAATCTGCATCAGCATCACCGCTCAACTTGACGAAGATGACACCAAAGGCCCTTCTGGAGCAATTAGCGCCCTTTGCATGAACCTGGACGAAAAGATTCGTTGGGAACGGAATAAACTCGTCAACCGCCGGCATTGCCTCCGCTTCACTGAATCAATCGACGAAGCTATTGCTGAATGCAAGCGTAACGAAGTCCATTCAGCTATGGCCAACGAAAAGCAGAGGCCAGAAGACGCAGAGATTACCGACTGGGAGCACGACATGGCTATTCTCGCCGTCCTCAAATCCGAAACACACATGGCTTACACCAAGGGCGAAATGCCCCCCGAAGCCGACAATTCGAAGTTCCGCAAAGTCGCCCTCTATCTCCCATTCTAATCCATCCGAAAAATGATCACACAATTAAGCGCACAGAACGTCAAGAAGCTCGAAGCGGTCCACATCCGTCCAGACGGAAAGCCCATCATCCTGACTGGCGATAACGAAGCCGGTAAATCCACCGTTCTCGATTGCATTTGGATGGCTCTCAAAGGCGAGCTTCCCAGCCAACCAATCCGCGAAGGCCAACAAAAGGCCTCCATCTCCATTGAGATCACTATCGATGACGAACTGACAGACATTATCGTCGAGCGCACTTTCACCACCAAGGCGAGCTATATCTCAGTCAAAGACAAAGACGGCAAGAAGCTTCGCAGTCCCCAGAAGATCCTCGACGGACTATTCAGCTCACTGACCCTCGATCCCCTTGCCTTTGCACGCATGAAGCCGAAGGACCAGCGTGAAACTCTTTTGCGCATCGCCGGCATCGACCTCACACAATGGGAAGCACGATATAAAGAGCTCTATAACGTCCGAACAGAAGCAAATCGTCTGTTCAAAGAGCGTCAGGCCTCACACAAACAGCTTCCCACCGTCCCCAAAGAGACTCCGAATCAGGAAACGTCTGCTTCCGACCTCATCGAAGAGATTCAGAAGATGCAGGACAAGCGTAAGGCCCGTCAAACTGCTCAGACCGAACACGAAGAGGACATCTCCAATCTCGAGCAAACAAAGACCAAGATCAAAGAACTCGAAGAAGCGCTGGAAAACTGGCGCGACCGAGAGAAGGCACTCGCTGCACGTATCGAGAAGCACGAGCTTCCTGACGCACCATCTGAGGATGAGATCGCGAAGAAGAAGGAACAGCTCAATTCCATCGAAGAGCTCAACAAGAACGTCCGCAGCAAGCTCAACTTCGACGCATCCATGGATGCACTCAATCGCGCAGACAAAGCTGCCAAAAAAGCGCAGATAGCGATTGATGACCACCTTCGAGTGAAGAAGAAGATGCTCGAAAAAGCCGACTTCGGCATACCCGACTTATTCGTCAATGACGAAGGTGTGATCTTCGAAGGCCAGCCCCTCGAACAGCAGTCCACAGCCAGAACCATGGAAATCAGTGCACGTATCGCCATGCGTGACACCTCCAAGCTCAAGCTTCTCATCATTCGCGATGCATCACTCATTGGTTCAGCCATTTTCAAGCGCATCGCTGAGATGGCCGAAGAGACCGGGTTCCAGCTTTGGGTAGAGCGCTTTCAGGAAATACCAGGAGAGCAAGGCATCCACATCGTCGATGGGACCATTGCCTACGTCGATGGCAAAGAAGTCGAACAAGACCAATCCCCCACCGAAGAACCGGCACCCGAACGTCAAGCGACCCTCATCGATGACGACGACATCGATCTATAGCCACCAATTTCTCTAAACATCAACCAATACTCAATCATGGGAAATACAAATGAAGTACTGGCAGAAATGCCAAAATACAAGTGCCACAAAATCGTGCGTGCTTTGAAAATTCGTCTGGTCAAGCCACACATGTTCTCAGGTAAGTGCACATCCTGCATCCTAGCCTTTGAAGAATTTCAAGGCCAGCAGTACCCACCAATGACATTGTCCGGGAAGTACTACGACAATCACAAGCCACAGAATGGCGGATACTACGTCGAGTATGAGGACGGATACAAATCATTCTCACCTGCCGACGCATTTGAAGACGGTTACTCACTGATCGTCGGTGCAGAATCCGACAGTGTCGACATCGAGCAATTCGCCGGGATTCTCTACGAAGACTACTGCAAGCGCGTTGGTGGCAAAGCTTTCAACGGCGATCCACTTCCAGTATGGGAAGACTTCCGCGCAGATCCAGACAAGAAGCTTCAAAGCGACGCTTGGGTTTCCGTCGCCAAGACTGCTCTCGGTATTCCAGACGCAGCTGATGTCGAGTCCAGTGGCCAATTGTTCGATCCGAATCCGTTTCATCCATTGACTGGCATTGGAACGGATGCTGTCAAAGCCATGACCTACGAGAATGCCGTAGCTCATGTTGCAGAGCAGTGTCATGAAGCGAACAAGCGCTATTGTGAGTCCATTGGAGACGATTCTCAGCCTGCATGGTCCGGTGCTCCTGATTGGCAAAAGGAATCAGCCATCAATGGCGTCAAGTTCCACGTCGACAATCCCGGCGCCTCTGCATCTGCAAGCCACGAGAACTGGCTGAAGGACAAAGAAGCCGATGGCTGGAAGTACGGACCGGTTAAGGACCCTTCCAAGAAAGAGCATCCTTGCTATGTGCCATACTCTGAATTGAGCCAAGACCACAAGAATAAGGATACGCTCTTTATCCACGTCGTCCACGGCTATCTCGAAGTGCTTCGTGCGCTCAAAGCCAGTCAGACCGACGACACGTCGAAGCCCGAGCCAACAGAAACCGGTGTAGAGTCCTCCGATTCGGATTCCGACAAGGGCATGAACGCAGCCAACTAGAACCACATTCCCACTAATACACGGAGAGATGGGCGCGGACAGTAAGCGCCAAGCTGAAGGGATCAACCAGTGTCCCGCCCAGTCTCTCCATTCACTTTTTGTTCTTTTATATAGGGCCTGACACGGATTCGACTCCGTTACCAAGGCTCGCCCTGCATGCCGTCGATGATTCACAGACGTGAAACGGATCAACACAACTAAATGGCAACGATAACCTCGTTGACCTCAATGCAGAAATGAAGGCTCTCGCAGCCGAAGGCGAAGCACTGCTCGCCGAAGAAGCATTGGTAGCGTAACCGCTACGCCTAAGTCTCTGGGCAGGTTCAGGGGACAAACCATAAGTATCTCGGGAGTCACTACCCCGAGTGGTGGAGGCTGTATCCAAACAGCCCTAGTGATGGGATCGTCCGATCCTCTTCGACTTACAGGAGAATCAATCAAAAGACTAAGCATGTGAACGAAGGTCGAGAGTAAGTAGCGGAGGACGGGGGTTCGATTCCCCCCAGGTCCACCATTTGGAGAGGCAGCACGGAAAGGACTGGGAGATGCCCGGTCGCGCAGACGTGCAGGTAGGAAGTCAGGCACTCAGGTCGTCGCATAAGATAAGTCGAAACGATGGGCCTCCCCCAAGCAATTGGGCAGCTTGAGCCGGGGTAGCGTCCGGCCCTCTCCAATTCACTTTTCCCACTGCCTCGCTTGCCCTCGCATGGCCGGCCAAGGGTGTGGATCCAATCGGATCTACGTAAGGCCCTGATCATATCCGTGAAATATACGGCGAGGCGGTGGCCACTTTCCTAATACATCAACCAACAGAATATTCATCATGACAGAAGACATCAAAATTAAAGAGGTAACAGTCAGTTACGCACATCAGTTCAATGATCCCAACGAAAGTTTTGCGAATCATCGGTTTAGCTGCAGCATTACTGCGGAAGTTCCGGAAGGCGCAAATGCGGGAAACATCGCGAACAAGTGCCAACTCTACTGTGAAAACCAAGTGATGCAGGAGCGTCGCTACTTGGAGAACAAGTCTAAGCTTGATGTAGAACTTTGTTGGGTTGAGTACGCGTTGAAAGATATAGAACGGGAACTCGATAAAAAGCCTGAACCTGCTCGGTATCAAAAGCTGCACGAAGAAAAACAGAAGTCTGTCGAGTACATGAAGGCGGTCACAGCGCTCTTAAATTCCAGTAGTCGTCATGAGCTTTCCAAACTGGAAAGCCTACCAAAGCGCCCAAAATTAACTGAAGTCGTCCCGTTCTAATGCCTAGAGCCAAATACAACAAAACCGACTTCGAGCGGGACATCAGCGACGGGAAGATCCCCGTTCCATACATGCTTAAGGATGAAATCAAAGAGCGTCCGCACTTGAAGTCTGTCGGCACGTATATCCGCCAGAAGCATCTCAAAATATTCAACAACTACTACCTAGCCCACTTGAAAGCGAGGGCGTCGAAAGAAGGGAAACGCAAATGAATGACCTCATCATCAAGTCTATCAATAAAGCCATTGAGAAGGAAACCAAGCGCATCTGCGAAGAAGAAGCGAATGCGGCATCGGCCCGAGTTTATGAGCGAGTTCGATTTATGTACGGAACGATTTCCACGAGGCTCCTAAAAAATGTGGATTTCGAGTACAGCGGACAGCGACTCATCATCTCAGTCAGAATCAATGAACAAGAGCACTAATGCCGAGGGAAACGGCGAATGACTATGGATACCCAAAACGATACAACGACACAGGAACGCGACGAACAGGCAGCAGCCTCGGCATTGAGTGCCTCGACTGGTTCGGGAGGTTGGAACGTCGGCGAACCTCCCAAGGATGGAAAGGGCTACGTGGCCTGTGGCCGAGTAACATGGGCTGATGAATCTGGAGGCGGGTCGTCTCCTTTTGTGTCTGAAATCTACTGGGACTCCAAAATTGAAATGTGGTGTCACCGCAGAGACGAGGAAGTCGGGATGACTGTTGCGCGATTCAATGACGAACGTGTGCATGTGGACAACTGGATTCCTCTTCCGAACGATGGAAAGGTCAGCGAATGAACCGCGCCAAATTACTAAAAACAGCCAAGCCTCTTGGCTTCAAAGAGGAAATGTACCGCGCCTTCGTGGAACTCCGGAAGCGGCAGACGCGACGCATTGAGTCTATCAACGATCATCCGATCTGTATCGACAAAGATACGTGGGGTAATTCGACATCCGTTGTTTGGTATGGAGATTATGGGGTTAATGGATCTGCAGTAAAGCCACGTTACCAAGTCGGTGACATCGTGTATCTGACCGAGCCGGTTCAGATCGAGACGTTTTCCTATGATGCTCACGGAGGAATGGCCGATGTGCAGTACTTATGGGAACGATACGACCGTCCGAACGTTGAGCGCAACATCGACCTCTTGGTTGAGGACGTTAAAAAGCTACTCGCACGCAAAGGGGAAGGCGCTCCATATGCTCCGACAACAGCTCGCTTTATGCGCAAGGTATTCGCCCGTGAGTTTGCACGCGTGACTGACGTTCGCATCGAGCGCCTTCAGGACATCAGCCCTAATGACTGTCGGGCCGAAGGAATCCCTTCTGAGAATACAGATGTAGGAGTCCGCTACTGCTTTGGACAACTCTGGGACTCTATCAACGCTAATCGCGAGAAAGGCAAATACGCGTGGGAGGCAAACCCCTACGTCTGGGCATACTCGCTTGAGAGATTGGAGGTGTCGTCGTGAGCCAAGACAATACCCAGAGCGAGCTCCACATGGGCGACACTCCGATTGCTGAGTTCTCCAAGTGCCGTAAATACCGATACACGCTCTGGCGTCGCTGGGGCCCCGGAAAATACTGCGCCTTCATTTGCTTGAACCCCAGTACGGCGGACGAGACGAATGACGACCCAACAGTGCGCCGGTGCATCAACTACGCGAAGGACTGGGGATATGATGCGTTTGTCATGCTCAACCTCTTTGCATGGAGAGCGACAGACCCCAAGGACATGAAGGCTCAACCGGATCCAATCGGAGACTCTAATGACTGGCATATCCTGAAAACCGCCAAGCAAGCTGGGATCGTCGTGGCCGCATGGGGAAGCCATGGGACTCACCTGCGACGCGACGAAGAAGTGATGAGCCTGATGCTCTCAAACCATATCCAGCTACACGGACTCGCTTTCACTCAAGACGGCAATCCACGCCACCCACTTTACCTGAAGAAGACACTCAAACCACAAGCACTATGAATCAAATTAGAGTCCAACAACAACCCTCAGATTTCACCTGCGTCCACGCGTGTCTAGCGATGATCGTCGACGTTCCTGTTCGGGAAATCATCGAAAAGTACGGCGAAGAGAGAACTGGTATGTGGGATCTAACGCTACGCAGGGCCCTTCAGGATTACGGATTCCAAAGTGCTCAATTCGACTCAAACAATCTTCCGCCAGTCGGAGATTTTATAGTGAGCGTACCAAGCCTTAATGTTCCCGGTGGCTTTCATGCGATCGTGATTCAAATGGATTACCCTAATTGGTCGGTAATTGATCCACAAGCGTTTCGAGAAGGGAAGAAATACTACATCAGCGGTCAATCCAAAGACCCTAATGCGTTCCAGATCAACGTCTGGGAAAAGCCGCTCATGTGCTGGAAGTCTTGGGCCTAAAATATCAACCACCAACCGACAGAAAACAATGGCCGAAAACTCTAAAATCGAATGGACCACTCATACGTTTAACTCATGGCGCGGATGCTTTAAAGTCAGTCCGGGTTGTGCTCACTGCTATGCAGAAGTCAGCGCCCCGAGCCGTGTCGCCCGTGGATCCGGAATTGAAACATGGGGCAAGAACGCGGCGCGCATAGTTGCGAGTGAATCAATGTGGGCTGAACCGCTGAAGTGGAATCGTCAGGCAGAAGGACTGTCAGAACGTCCGCGTGTGTTCTGTGCGAGCCTCGCTGATGTCTTTGAGGACTACCAAGGCGGTAACGTATGCGATAGCCAAGGAAACAAGCTGTACGACGATCTGACGACGATCCGCGCACGTCTCTTCGACCTGATCCGTCGAACCCCACACCTTGACTGGCTACTGCTCACCAAGCGACCAGAGAACGTAATCGAGATGCTTCGTGAAGCAATGGATTATATTTTCGATCACTGGTCACATTTTAATGATCAGCCGCGCGGTGAAATGCAGTCATGGCTGCATAATTGGATACACGGCAACCCGCCTCATAGCGTCTGGATCGGCACCACCTGCGAGAATCAGGATGCTGCCGACAAGCGCATACCCGAGTTGCTGAAGATTCCCGCCCGTGTGCGATTCCTGAGCGTCGAGCCGATGCTGGGGCCTGTTGATTTAACGCAAATTCCGACAGGTCAAGGGCATGGCTATAACGAGTCAGATCCTATTGTCACAATGAATTCACTCAACAGGGCCAGTGTCTTTGCTCCTCATATCCACTGGGTAATCTGCGGAGGCGAATCCGGCAATAACGCACGCCCGATGCATCCCGATTGGGCACGGTCCCTACGCGATCAGTGTCAGGCGGCTCGCGTGCCGTTCCTCTTCAAGCAGTGGGGGGAATATTGCCCTGTCTCAAAAGACAATCCTTTGCCTCTTTCGGAAGTGACTAAGATGCGAGCCATAAACGAGGAAGGCTGTTTCGTAGAGCGCATGGAAAAAGGAACATCAGTTATTTGGAAATCGGGCAAGAAAGCCGCCGGACGCACTCTGGACGGTCAGATTCACAACGAATTCCCGGAGGTTTCCAAGTGATCAGCCCACAATTAAACCTGAAACTCAATCCGGATGAGGGATTGCTTGTCGATCTCTTCGCCGGTGGTGGCGGTGCATCCACTGGAACTGAGAAAGCCTTTGGCCGAAACGTTGACATTGCGATCAACCATAACGCTGAAGCCATCGCGATGCATCGTATGAATCACCCTCAGACGAAGCACTATACCGAGAGCGTCTTTGTTATCGATCCCAAGACAGCGACCAAAGGAAAACGAGTACGTCACCTTCACGCATCCCCCGATTGCACACATTTCAGCAATGCGGCCGCGGACACTCCGAAGGATAAGAAAATACGCGGTCTCGCATGGTCCGTTATCCACTGGGTCGACGAAACCGCCCCGGAGATCATTACACTTGAGAACGTCGTCGAATTCACCACATGGGGCCCACTGATCCGAAACGAAGCATTCTTAAACAAGCTACAGCGACTCTACCCCAAAAAGAAGCTCAAGATAAACCGGCCAAACCCGGCACGATCCGGCTGGTTCTTCAAATGCTTCGTCGGTGCACTCCGTCGACGCGGCTACAGTGTCGACTGGAAACCACTCCGAGCTTGTGAGTTTGGTGTACCAACAACCCGGAAACGTTTGTTCCTGGTAGCCCGTCGCGACGGAAAACCGATTCAGTGGCCAAAGCAAACACACTTCTCCCCCAAAGTCGCAAAGTCGAAGAGCGCACGATACCGCGAAGCATGGGAGTGCATCGACTTCAGCATCCCCTGCCCTTCCATCTTCGATCGTCCAAAGCCATACGCTGAGGCATCCAACAATCGCATAGCCAAAGGCACTGTCGATTTCGTGCTCAACAATCCGGATCCCTTCATCGTTCCAAATAGCAATCTTCAGATCGACTTCATCACCGAGAATGCCAATTCATCGAGCGCCCGCTGTTGGTCCGCAAAAGAGCCACTACGCACGCAAGTCTCGTCCGTCAAAGGCGGACACTTCGCCAGGTGCTCAGTATTCCTCACCCGGTACTTTGGCCAGTCCATCGGACAAGACGTCATGCAGCCATTCCCGACCGTCATGCCCGGAGGCATGGGCAAGACTGGCCTAGTCTCAGCCTTTATCTGTAAAATGCGAAACGGCAATATCGGCCACGACATGCGCGAGCCACTGCACACCATTAGTGCCGGAGGTAATCATCATGCCGCCTGTTACGCATTCCTCACCAAGTACTACGGCACTGGAAACGGATCCATCAGCCTCAAAGAACCGCTGCACACCATCACCTCCAAAGATCGCTTTGGGCTCGTTGTCGTCAAGATACACGGCGAACTATGGGCCCTATGTGACATCGGCTACAGAATGCTTCAGCCGCACGAGCTATACAGAGCTATGGGATTCCCCAAAGACTACATCATCGACCGTGGACTTTTCATTGACGAAAACACCGGACGATACGCAGAGAAGAAATTCACGAAGGTCGCGCAGGTCCGCATGTGTGGAAACAGCGTCCCACCCGACATGATCGAGTGCATCCTCAAAGCCAACATCGAAGCACCAAAGGAATTGGAGGTAGCGACATGAGTACCAAAACCGAAATCATCGAAGGATTCTCAGCACCCGGGAAACCCGCCCCACTCTACGAGATCGAGTATATCGAAACCGGATCCGCGAATGATCCACTCATTGTCTCGGTACACACCGCAATGGGACAGCGCCTAGACCCGTCTCAGCACCCACGTTTTCGGTACTGGCTACTCGAACATAAAAAAAATCCAACCTATTCCCTACCCGGAGACCACATGCAGAATTCAACATCCCAGAGAGAGGAGAAATTATGTCACTGCTAGACGACCTAGAAATCGATTTTGACTTTGAAGCGCCTAAGATCACCGACGACATGGAGATCGAGCTGAGCGAAGATGATCATTATGTCATCGACGCCCCCAAACCGGTAAAACCCGCCGGAGCATTCAGCCTGCGCGATTACCAAGAGGCCTCAGTTCAATCGATTCAGCATGCTCTCGAGCGCGACCGATCCACCATTCTTGTACTCGCCACCGGTTGCGGGAAAACCGTCGTCTTTTCTCAAGTCACACTCGAAGAGGTCAAAAATCGTAGCGGTAAAGTCCTCATAATCGCTCACACAGAGGAATTGCTCGACCAAGCCGCCGACAAACTCGAAAAGACCACCGGACTGCGCTCTTCCAGAGAGAAAGCAGACCAGCATGCCAGTGTCTTCGATGAAGTCGTCGTCGCTAGTGTTCAGACCATTGGGCGCAAGAGCCGACTTCAGAAATGGGATCCCAATCAGTTTACGATGATCATCATCGACGAGGCACACCGATCACTCGCCAAACTCTACATGAATGTCATCGACCACTTCACCGGTGCCAAGGTACTGGGAGTGACAGCTACCGCTGACCGGGGTGATCAGAAATCACTCGGACGCGTTTACAACTCAGTTGCATTCGAATACGGCATTCTCGAAGCCTGCAGAGACGGCTACTTAGTCCCACCATATGCCAAGACCATTCCACTCAAAATCGACCTTTCCGGATTAATGACAGGCCGCGGTGACCTCAACACACTGGAAGTCGCCAATCGAGTCGAACCCTTCCTCGTCGAGATCGCCAAGATTCTATGCAACATGCAAAAGGAAGACCCCCGTTGCACCATGATCTTCCTTCCCTCGATCGATACCGCCGAAATGATGGCCGACGCGATCAGAATGGAAGGCCATACTGCCGACTTCGTCGCTGGCGATCGCGAGCGCTGCCCAGACCGCAAGGCCCGACTCACCAAATTCGAGAACGGAGAGACTGAGTTCATGTGCAACGCCATGCTACTCACCGAAGGCTACGACAATCCCCTAGTCTCCCGAATCGTTCCCCTCCGCCCGACCAAGATCAGAAGCCTTTACTGCCAGATCGTCGGTCGTGGCACTCGAATACTACCAGGTGTCATCGATGGCCTCAATGGACCTGAAGACAAAGAAGCACGCATCGAAGCCATCAAGAACAGCGCAAAACCAAACCTCGAAATTGTCGACTTTCTCTGGATCACTGAACGTCTCGACCTGATCAAACCAGCACACCTTGTTTCAGGGAATCCAGAGGTCGTCAAGAAAGTCATCGAGAACTCCAACAACGAAGAAGTCACCGACTTAATCGAAGCTGAACAAGAAGCCGAGCGCGACCTCATCGAGTCACTTCGCCGCGAAGCCGAAAAGTATCGGAACAAAAAAGGAAAGACCTTCGATCCACTCAAAAAGGCCTACGCACTCAACGACGAAGATCTGGCCAGCTACAAACCCAAAACTCAGTGGGAAGCACAGCGCCCGACTCAGGATCAGTGTCAAGTACTCGTTAAACACGGATTGGATCCGGAACGTGTCCGATACCGCGGACTCGCATCACTCTGGATCAAGAAGATCATCACACGAGAAAAGCTCGGGCTATGCAGCCTCAAACAAATGAGCTTTCTCGAACGCATGGGCGTCAAAGATGCCTCTAATTACAGTAAGGAAGATGCCGGTAAAGCAATGAGCAAGAAATTCGCAGGATTCAAAAAGAAAGGCCGTAAGTGAGCAAAACGCTAGACTCAGTCGATCTGGACTTAGATGACGTATTTGCTACAGCGTCGCCGCCTGCCCCACCACCTGCGCAGTCAGCACCAAGCAAACCAAAGCAAAAGTCTCATTCAAGCGGTTCAGTAGTCCCCTTCAAAGAACCTCATGGTTCAGAGGCATCAGGAGTACGGATTCAGCCCCACAATATCGAAGCAGAAGAAGGTTTGATCGCCGCCTGCCTACTCGATGACGGGGAGAACATCATCGAAGAGTGCATCGATACCGGGATCGCCCCCAAGTTCTTCTTTAAGACATCCCATCAGGAAATCTTTCGAGCGATCCTGAAGCTCAACCAATCAGGAGATCCAGTCGACGAGATTCTACTACTCGAATACCTTCGCAAAAATGGACTCGAAGAAGACGTTGGCGGAATCGCTGCCATCTACGCGATACAAAACCGGATTCAAACCCCCGCACACGCTCGATACTTCGCAAAAATCGTTCGCGACAAGTACCTCACACGCTTGGCCATCCGAAAAAGTAGAGAGACCATCGAACGACTCTACGAAGCCCAAGATGATGCCTTTGAGATCATCGAGGATATGCGCGCCGACTCCGAGGAATTGCATGGACTCGTTAAAAACGATCTCCCGGCGCCCATGCGTTCAATTCTGGACTTTGAAGTCGTCCCCGAAACAGACGACTCCGTACTACTCGGATACGGTCGATATATCTGCAGAGGCGGCATTTGTGCCACCGTTTCCACCTCAGGCATGGGTAAGAGTTCCCTGACGCTTCAAGAAGCTATTTGCTACGCTCTGGGCCGTCCATTCATGGGAATCGCCCCCAACGGCAAATTAAGATCATTAGTCATTCAATCTGAGGATGACGATGGAGACATCGGAGAAGTCGTACAGTCCATCGTTCACGCGATGGAACTCGACGAAGAGGAAATCAAGACAGTCTCCGAAAACGTCATGATCGTCTCCGACAAGATTTCCCGAGGTGACAAATTCATCCTGGCACTCAGGAGTTACACAAAGAAATTCTCCCCCGATCTAGTCTGGATCAATCCACTTCACGCATTCTTCAAAGGCGACATCAGTTCAGCCGACGACATCGGAAACTTCCTCCGCGAAGGCCTCGCCAAAGCAAACAGCAAAGACCAATGGGCCTACATGCTGGTTCACCACACCAACAAGCCGTCCAAAGACCAAAAGAAGCAACTCCGCTGGAATGAGATCATGTACGATATGTCAGGGTCCGCCGAGATCATTAATGCCGTCCGCGCCATTCGTATCCTGCAGGCCACCGATCGCGAAGGAGAATTCATCCTCAACTTGGCCAAGCGTGGCAAACGTGCCGGCGTCAAGACCGAGATGAAGAACAAAGAAGGCGAAACCACCGGGATGCACTACGAGATCACCACACGCATTCCCATCAAACACTCAGGTCGAAAATTCACACCTGAAGGCTTCGACAAACCAATTCCACTTATTTTCTGGGAGCCCAGAGAATCGCACCCGGACGACGAGCCCAGCGAAGACACCAAGAAGAAAGCCGGACGTTCCAAAATGGAGATCCCGGAGGAAGACATGCTTGTCTGCATTCCAAAGACTCCCGACGAAGCGAAATCCATCCTTCAAATGTTCACTATGTTTTCGGAGACATCCACCGTCCCCGCTTCACAAGCGACATTCCGTCGCCGCCTACACGACTTTCAGAGCGAAGGTCGCATCGGAAAAACACCACAAGGAAGATTCTTCCTCCGCGAAAACCCATAAATAGAATACAATATGAAATACTGGTTTGATACTGAATTTATCGAATATCCATGCACGATTGACCTAATAAGCATCGGCATCGTCTCTGAAGATGGTCGAGAACTTTACCTTGTGAGCTCCGAGTTTGACGAAAGTAAAGCCTCTGAATGGGTAAAAGAAAACGTCATTGCAAAACTAGGAGATTGTCCCCGAGTTAGTCGCGCTGAGATTAAAAGACAAGTGGTTGATTTTATCGGCCATGATTCTCCTGAAATTTGGGCCTACTACGCGGACTACGACTGGGTAGCGCTATGCTGGCTAATGGGAACGATGATGGACCTGCCAGAAGGATGGCCAATGTTCTGTCGTGACCTCAAGCAATGGGCGGTCGATCTAGGCGACCCAGATCTTCCGAAGCAAGAAGACGGCGAGCATAACGCTCTCGATGATGCCAAATGGAATCGAGAGGTGTATTACTTTCTGTCACTGATGAATGCCGATTCCGGCACAGTGGAGACAACAATTATGAGTAAACGCAAACAGTATAAAATGGGAACTCTCGCCGATGCACAGGCGAGCGTAATCGAATTAGTGGCTGAGCTAACAGAATGTAAAAGCCAGCTAACAGATAATCACAATCGAGCGGAAGAAATTATAGACGCAAGAGAAAAAAAGATCGGAGACCTGATGTGTAAAATGGAGAAAATTCGGCTGGCACTTAAGGACGCAATTAGCACATACGATCCCGAGCGAGAAGAAACTTTTGTCAGTGCCGAACGGCAAGAAGCGTGGATCGAAGCATCTAATCTTTAGAACACTGATTAGCATTATGCCAAAAGTAAAAATAGACCCACAATGTCCCATTCGGAATAGCGAAGACTATTACTGGTGGGAGAACCTAACTCACTGGATTAAATCGACCGCAAAAGGTCTGTGGTGGAAAATCGGGAAGCGCGTTTTGCTGCGCCACCTCTGGTGCTCATGGAAGGGCCATAGGTATGACGACCAAGATCAGGGACACATGGTTGGCAGCACAACCCACGATCAGTGGTGCTCGCGCTGCGATAACTTTCGAGGAATACCATGTGCGGAGCATCCGAAGTATGACAGCGAATAACACCAAACGATATAGTGCTGTGGATGAAGTGCCAGGCATGGAAGGCGTGAGAATGGATGAAGAAGACGCCAATACGATGATTACGCGAATACGAACACTACACCCGACGATAGCGGGAACGATGTTCTCATGTTGCGGATCTGATGGGAAATGCCACAGGCCCACGCATGCAACCTTCGAATCTACGGAAGGAAACGCTCACCGCGCTCTCGATTATTGTGAATTCCACATGAAGCTCAAGTGCATCGCGATGGGAATACCATCTAACATCGACGGATACGCCCTGACGCGATCTGTCCCTGCAGACGCCGTCCTCGGAAGCGGATGCCCGGTAAAAAACCCCATAGGCGCATCATCCGGGGAGAAGCCCATAATTCATGACGACATTCGATACCGTGCCACGAGAAGATCAGATGGATACTTTGAATTTATGTGGAAACAGGAATGCCCTCGATGCTATGGAAACTTATGGAGTCCTACGAAGATTGGTAGGGCTAAAATGATTCGATGCCCTGAATGCCAGGGCGCGAGTCGTGGGAACAAGAATTAGACCTCAACTGTTAGATATTAAAATGACCGAGCCAGAATCATACGGATTTCCAAATGCCCAAGAGATCGCCTCAAATTTGTACCTCGCGTATCACAAATACATAGAGCGGTTCCTGATCACCAATTTGGAGATCATTGAGGGACGCGTCCCGAGCAACGAAGAGGTATCACGGTTCGCAATGAAAATTAATTACCCGGATGGATCCTGCGAATTTAGATGGCGTGGCCAGTCCATCGGAAAAATTCCAGCACCTATGAAACTGTTTGGGCTCGAGTGAGCCGACTTATATCCAATTACTGCTAAAGGTTCATTACCGCAGTCGGAGGTCATGGCTCCCATCTAATCTGGTGTAGAAAGAAAACTCAAACCAGCGAGGGCGGACGGAGGACGGCATCGATAACAGCCGCACGGGTGAAGAACCCCTCGTTTAGCTATGCCGTCTTCTTTACAGCCGGTTCCCAGAGCTTCAAAATCGTATCATCGACAATGAGGTCAGCATAGTGCTCATTGGTCACATTCACAGTCTTGTGTCTGAGAATCTTTTGAGCCGCGTAAATGCCGCGTCGATTGGCCACCCAGCTGCCGAAGAGCATTCGTAGCTCATGGATCGGCTTCTTACGATCAAGTCCCTTACCTCTTAGCCAGTTGGCCAAACGTCGGGCCGCTTTATCCGCATCGGTAATCGTACCAGTCAACACCCGGTCGCCGTCTTCCATTACATTACAGAGTTCTTTGTACGCCCACTTGCAGATTTCAGTCTGACTCTCGCCTTTGCCCTTCTGTTGCCATTCGTCAGTCACCCCCAGGAACACAGTTGGATTGTCCCCTCCCCGAATCCATTCCTGCTGCAGTTGGAAGATCTCTTCCCGGCGGAGGCCTGCCCCAATTGCCAGCAAATAGATTCGATATGCATTCAGATCTTCCCGGAGTTCATTGACATCCTTGAAGATCGTCTTGATCACCTCATGGTCAGGCAGCCGGTAAATCTTCTTCGTCACCCTCCGGAACAAAGACCCCTTCATGAAATCAGAGATATCCGGCACCTTGATTCCATTCAATTCATACTCCTTAAGTGCGGGACCAGAAAAAACAGCTCGAGCATCCATGATCACAGACTGCAGGTGACGTTTTGCCTTATTGGTCTCCATCACAGAATCCGGAACATCCTTCATCTCAGACATCTTCAAGTCAGAGATAAATCGCTGATTTAGCTGATTCACAGAGAAGTCCTTGGCAAATTCTACGGCATCCTCGTACTTCATGCTCTCCATCTTACGCTTTGACCGATAACACATCACCCGACGCACGATCCACAAAAGCCGCCCCCGGTAATTCTTTGCAGTCTTCTTCCCTAATTCGAGATTAGCTTCAGCCTTTTCATGAGCCCGGATGATCGTCTCAATGGTCAAAGAATTCCGATTCTTCCAAATCGAGTCCGGATTAAACCGACGCATGGCATCTTCGACCGAGTTGCGCGGATCACGAAGGAAATCGTCGATCTCGTTGCTGATTTGTTCAGCTTGGCGCTTCTCAGTCCCCAGATTAAAATAGAACTGCTGTCCCCCACGCTTCAGTCGACGAATATAATTCTTCCCGTAGACGGTCTTCCCATTCTCTTTTCTGGGAACACGATAGCAAACAGCTCCTTTACCCTTTTTCGTTACAAACTTGTGATCGCTCATTCTCTTCTCTTCCTTTCATCCACATTTCATAAAAAGGACGATTCCCGCCATTTGGCGTGGAGAAGAAAAAAAACACGTTGAGCTCTACCAGAATCATCGGCCCGACGAATCATCGGACAATCCGGCAATCCCTCAAGTTCGTTGTCATATTTACTGAATGGGCTTCTCTTCTCCATATTTACGATAACGCTGGTTTAACACTTGACCGCGACGCACGTCAACAAACTTATTCAAACTTTAAAATTTAAATCCGCATAAAATAGCACCCTACAGAACGCCAAACTTGATTAAGTTAAACTGAAACCTAGCTGTCACTAGACTTTTAATCAATTGGTTCGGGGTTC
>Ga0194138_10000058_pt1 | contig 53998 bp, 21 predicted proteins | sample TARM_MetaG_T2_14_FD_134022 | JGI IMG/M metagenome (GOLD analysis project Ga0194138, IMG submission 134022) | Freshwater microbial communities from Pennsylvania, USA, analyzing microbe dynamics in response to fracking - TARM_MetaG_T2_14 (version 2) | ecosystem: Environmental > Aquatic >...
GCACGAGGTGGTCGACTGCGGCGCCCACACCTACGACGCCGAGGACGACTACCCGGCCTTCTGCATCGACGCGGCAGCCAAGGTCGTCGCGGACCCGGGCAGCCTCGGGATCGTGCTCGGCGGATCCGGCAACGGCGAGCAGATCGCGGCCAACAAGGTTCCCGGCGCCCGCTGCGCCCTTGCCTGGAGCGTCGAGACCGCCCGCCTGGCGCGCGAGCACAACAACGCACAGCTGATCGGAATCGGCGGTCGCATGCACTCACAGGAGGAGGCGCTGGCGATCGTCGACGCGTTCCTCGACCAGAGCTGGTCCGAGGCGGATCGCCACCAGCGGCGGATCGACATCCTCGCCGAGTACGAGCGCACCCACGAGGCCCCTCCGGTCCCCGGGGCCTGAGCCCACCGTGCCTGAGGGGCACACCCTCCACCGGCTGGCCCGCCTGCACACCGAGTACTTCGCAGGCGGGCCCGTCCGCGTCTCGAGCCCACAGGGGCGGTTCGCCGACCACGTCGTCGTCGACGGACGGTGTTTCGACCGCGCCACGGCAGTCGGCAAGCACCTCTTCCACCACTACGAGGGCGGCCTCGCCGTCCACGTCCACCTGGGGTTGTACGGGTTCTTCGACATCCACCTGGTGGCTCCGGGACAGGAGCCGCCCGCGCCGGTGGGTCAGGTGCGGATGAGAGTCGGCGCGGTTCGCGTCGGATCGGAGCCGGGGGACGGACCGGTGCACTTCGTCGACCTCCGCGGGCCCACCCGGTGCGAGGTCATCGGTGACGAGGCGGTGGCGGCGGTGCACGCGCGCCTGGGACCCGACCCGCTGGACCCCGACGCCGACCCCGAGCGTGCCCGGGCCCGGATCTGCCGTAGTACCCGGTCGATCGGCGCGCTCCTCATGGATCAGACGGTGCTCAGCGGGGTCGGCAACGTGTATCGCGCCGAGGTGCTCCTCCGGCTCGGTATCGACCCGTTCCGGCCGGGGACTCAGCTGGGGCGCGATGAGTTCGACGCGCTGTGGGCGGATCTGGTCGACCTGATGCGCGAGGGGGTGCGGGTGGGCGGCATCGCCACCGTGCGGCCCGAGCACGATCACGGTGACGTTCCCCGACGCGGCGCCGACCGACCGCGCAACTACGTCTACCAGCGCGATGGTCTGCCGTGCCGGGTCTGCGGCGAGACCGTGGTGGTGGGGCGCAGCGCCGCCCGCTCGATCTTCTGGTGCCCGCGCTGTCAGTCGACGTAGAGGCCACCGGTCGGGGCCCGGTTCGCTCCGGCACGTCCGGCGTGAGCTAAGTCACCGGGCGAGGCCCGTTCCGGGGAATCGCGCTGCCGTAGGGTCGGGGCGTGAACATCCTGGTGACAGGCGGAGCCGGTTTCATCGGTTCGAATTTCATTGATCTGACACGTCAAGAGCGGGGCGATATCGACATCACCGTTCTGGACGCAGGCAACTACGCGGCCGATATCGAGGGTTTCGCCACACGATTCCCCGAGGTCGAATTGATCCGAGCCGACCTCGCCGACGCCGAGGTCACCGACCGGGCGGTGTGCGAGAGCGATCTGGTCGTGCACTTCGCCGCGGAATCCCACAACGACAACTCGCTGCACTCGCCGTGGCCCTTCGTGCAGAGCAACATCATCGGCACCTACAACGTCATCGAGGCGTGCCGGCGACACGATGTCCGGCTGCACCACATCTCGACAGACGAGGTCTACGGCGCCCTCGAGATCGATGACCCGGCGCGTTTCACCGAGTCCACCGCCTACAACCCCTCGAGCCCCTATTCAGCCACCAAGGCCGGCTCGGACATGCTGGTGCGAGCATGGGTGCGGTCGTTCGGACTGCGCGCCACCATCTCGAACTGCTCGAACAACTACGGTCCCTACCAGCACGTCGAGAAGTTCATCCCCCGCCAGATCACCAACGTGCTCACCGGGGCGCGGTGCAAGCTCTACGGGACCGGACTCAACGTCCGCGACTGGATCCACGTGGATGAGCACAACGCGGCGGTATGGACGATCATCGACAAGGGCGAGATCGGCCGGACCTACCTCATCGGTGCCGACGGCGAGAAGAACAACATCTCCGTGGTCCGGACGATTCTCGAGCTCATGGGTCGCGAACCCGATGACTTCGACCACGTCACGGACCGCCCCGGCCATGATCTCCGCTACGCCGTCGACGCGACGGCCCTGCGGGAGGAGCTGGGGTGGGCGCCCCGCTTCGCGGACTTCCGGACCGGTCTCGCCGACACGATCGAGTGGTACCGGGACAACCGGAGTTGGTGGGAGCCGCAGAAGACCGCGGTGGAAGCCACCTACGCCGCCCGGGAGGAGGTGATCTCGTGATCGACGAGATGACCGTTCCCGGCGCATGGGTGTTCACGCCCACGCAGTTCGGAGACTCCCGTGGAACCTTCCTCGAGTGGTTCACCGCGCCGTCGTTCGGCGGCCGGACGGGGCATTCCCTCGACCTGGCACAAGCGAACATGTCCGTCTCGGCGGCGGGCGTGCTGCGGGGAGTCCACTTCGCCGACGTCCCGCCCGGGCAGGCCAAGTACGTGACGTGCCCGAAAGGGGCGATCCTCGATGTCGTCGTGGACGTCCGCGTCGGCTCGCCCACCTTCGGTCAGTGGGATTCCATCGTGCTCGACGACGTCGACCGCCGCGCGGTGTACCTCTCCGAGGGGCTCGGCCACGCGTTCCTGTCGCTCGAGGACGGCTCGACCGTCATCTATCTGTGCAGCGAAGGCTACGCCCCCGGGCGCGAACACGGCATCCACCCTCTCGACCCGGCCGTCGGGATCGACTGGCCCGCCGTCGGTCGCGACGGGAACCCGCTCACCCTCGAGTTGTCCGACAAGGATCAGGCCGCCCCGACACTCGCCGAAGCCGGGACCCGGGCGCTGCTTCCCACATTCGATGCCGCGACGGACTACATCCGTGAACTCCGAGAGACCAGGAAGGTCGACGCGACATGAAGGGAATCATCCTCGCCGGGGGCTCCGGCAGCCGGTTGTATCCCATCACGCTCGGCACGAGTAAGCAGATGGTCCCGGTGTATGACAAGCCGATGATCTACTACCCGCTGTCCACGCTCATGCTGGCCGGGATCGATGACATCCTCGTCATCACCACCCCGCACGACGCGGAGCACTTCCGGCGGCTCCTCGGTGACGGCTCGCAGTTCGGGATCAACCTGAGCTACGTGCAACAGCCTTCCCCGGACGGGCTCGCCCAGGCCTTCGTCCTGGGGGCCGAGCACATCGGCACCGACCACGTGGCTCTCGTACTCGGGGACAACATCTTCTACGGACCCGGCATGGGTTCCCAGCTGGGCCGCTACTCGCGGGTCGACGGCGGCGCCGTGTTCGCCTACTGGGTCACCAACCCCGAGGCGTACGGCGTCGTCGAGTTCGACAGCGACCTCAAGGCCGTCTCCCTCGAGGAGAAGCCCGCCGCGCCCAAGTCGAACTTCGCGGTTCCGGGCCTGTATTTCTACGACAACGACGTGGTGGAGATCGCCCGCGGCCTCGAGCCCTCGCCCAGGGGGGAGTACGAGATCACCGACATCAACCAGCACTACCTCTCGGCGGGCCGGCTCAACGTGGAGGTGCTGCCGCGAGGCACCGCCTGGCTCGACACCGGCACCCACGAGTCCCTGCTCGACGCCGGCAACTACGTGCGCACCATCGAGCAGCGGCAGGGCCTGAAGATCGGGTGTCCCGAGGAGGTGGCCTGGCGGCGCGGCTTCATCGACGCTGAGGGGCTGCGCGAACGCGCGGAGAAACTGCTCAAGTCCGGGTACGGCCAGTACCTGATCGACCTCCTCGACCGGGAGGGGGAGAGCGCCCGGTGATCCTCGTGACCGGAGGTAGTGGACAGCTCGCCCGCTGGCTCGGCCACCTCCAGCCCGACAACATCCGCACCGTCCCGCGGGCAGAGCTGGACATCACCGACCGCGACGCGGTGTTGGGCCTGTTCGACGAGCTCGGGCCCGCGGTCGTCATCAACGCCGCGGCCCACACCGCCGTCGACAAGGCGGAGGAGGAGCCGGAGCTCGCCGCGGCGATCAATCGCGACGGCGCTTCGCACGTGGCCGAGGGTGCGCAGAGAGCCGGCGCCCGCCTCCTGCACGTCAGTACCGACTACGTCTTCGGTGAATCCGGGCTCCTCGACGAGCCGCTCGAGGTGGACCATCCGACTCGACCTCGCTCGGTCTACGGCACCACCAAGCTCGAGGGGGAGCACGCCGTCCGCCGCGCCTGCCCGGACGCGACCATCGTCCGGACCGCCTGGGTGTACACCGGTCCAGGTCGGGCGCGCCTCGGCCTGGCGGGCGACGACTTCGTCACCACCATGACGCGCCTGGGAGAGACTCACGACACCGTCACCGTCGTCGATGACCAGATGGGTTCTCCGACCTTCGCCCGCGATCTCGCGGCCGGGCTGCTGGAGGCGGTGGACAACGACGCGGCGCGGGGCCGGACGCTCCACGCGGCTGGTGCCGGGCGCGCCACCTGGTGTGACCTCGCCCGCGCGGTCTTCGAGGAGAACGGCGCGGACCCCGATCGGGTGCGGCCCTGCACGACCGAGGAGTTCCCTCGTCCCGCGCCACGTCCCGCCTATTCCGTCCTGTCCTCCGGCGAATGGGAGCGGTTCGGACTGAGCCCGCTGCGGGACTGGCGGGACGCGGTCACGGCGGCGATGACGTGGGCGCGGTGACCTCGCACCGCGGGGCACGATCCCACCCGACCGGGCACGGGCCGGTGATGGAGGGACACCACGGTCGCGCGAGGGGCGCTACGGTCGGGGGCGGGTCCCGGTGCCGGGCAGTCATCCGTCCGGGACTCAACAGCTGAAGAGACCCGTCCGCGCGGGCGGGTCTGCCGAGAAGATCAGAAGATCGAGTGGCCGACCGGGAAGCCGCCGGCCGGAGGAGGGTCGATGTCGTCCGAGGTCAAGAAGGTCAGGCTCCAGTGGCAGTTGGCAGCGCTGACGGGGGGTTCCATCGCCGCATCGCTGATCGTGGAGAAACTGCGGGACAAGATCGACCATCGCGAGGCCGTCGGACACTGGGACTGTATGCAGTCCAAGCGCGACTACGCCTCGTTCTACGACCGCGCCCTCGACGCGCTCCCCGAGAAGCCGGTGGTCCATGATCTCCCCACGGAGTTCGGGACCGTGCGCGTGCTCGAATGGCGCGTCGAGGGCGGGGGGACACCCGTGCTGCTGCTCCCCGGGACCCGCTCGGGCGCCGTCATGTGGCAGGAGAACCTCCAGGAGTGGATCGGCCGCCGGAGCTTCCTGGCGGTCGACCCGCTCGGCGATGCGGGTTTCTCCGCGCAGACCGTCCCGTTCCTGCGCTTCGAGGAGCAAGGGGAGTGGATCTCCCAGGCCGTCTCGGAACTCGGATTGGACCGCGTGCACGTCCTCGGGCACAGCTTCGGCGGGTCGAGTGCGTGTGCATTCGCCCTGGCCAGGCCCGACCAGCTCGCCTCCCTGACGGTGATCGAGCCGGTCATGGTGATCGAACGCCTGCCCGCCGACGTCTTCTTCTGGGCGACGGTGGCCCAACTGCCCCTTCCCGCCGGTTGGCAGGCGATGGGTCTCGCCAGGCTGGGGGGTACCACCGTCAAGGAGACCCGTAAGCGATCCGCTCTCGCCGAACTGATCTCGACTGCCTCGAAGCACTTCAATCCGGCTCTGCCCGTGCCGCGCACCCTCACCGACGACGAGTGGAGTCAGTTGCCCATGCCGGTGCGCGCCGACATCGCCGGGACGTCATCCCTCGCGGGTGGGCAGAAGGCGGTGGACCGTCTCGGCCGTCTCCGGCCGGATGCGTTCGTCACGCTCTGGCCGAACGCGACCCACTCTCTACCGATGCAGGAGAAGGAAAATATTAGCGCGCAGCTCCTCGATTACTGGCAGGCGCTCGACGGTGAATGACGGGTGAGTTCCCGTTCGCCGGGACGACAAAACTGTTCTACAGATGTCTAGTCGCGATCCACTTAGTGTCCGGGGTGGGTCGGTAGTTTGACCTGGTGACCACAACAGGTTCAGGACTGCGCCAACCGACCGTCGAGCTCGTCGGGGTGACCAAGACCTACGGGGAAGCCACGGTCGTCGACGAACTCTCGTTCTCGGTCTACCCGGGTTCGGTCACCGGCTTCCTCGGGCCGAACGGGGCCGGGAAGTCCACGACCATGAAGATCATCATGGGCCTCGTGCACCCCACCCGCGGAGAGGCGCTCGTGTCCGGCCGCCCCATCCGGGAGGTCGACGTCCCCGCGAAGGTCATGGGGTCCCTGATCGATCCGCAGGCACTGGAGCCCAATCGCACGGGAGCCGAGCACCTCACCTGGATCGCGCTCATGTGCGGGCTCCCCCGGGGAGTCGTGCACGAGAAGCTTGAGATGGTGGGCCTGGCGCAGGCCGCCCGGAAGCAGGTCGGCGGCTACTCGCTGGGGATGAAGCAGCGGCTGGCCCTCGCGGCGTCGCTGCTCGGGGACCCGGAGATCGTCATGCTGGACGAGCCGATCAACGGGCTCGACGCCGACGGCATCGTCTGGATGCGCAACCTCCTCAAGCAGCTCGCCGCCGAGGGGCGGACGGTCTTCCTCTCCAGCCACCTCATGTCGGAGATGCAGCAGACCGCCGACCGCGTGATCATCATCGACCGGGGCCGGCTCGTGGAGGACGTGACGATCGCCGAGCTCACCGGTCGCGCGGCGGGCAGGCGGGTCATCGTCCGCAGCGCCGGGCAGCAGCGTCTCGGTGAGGCGCTCACCGAGGCGGGTGCCACGGTGAGCGGACAGGGAGACGAGCTACAGGTCCAGGGTGCCGAACCCGAGACCATCGGCCGGCTCGCGCTCGAACTCGGCATCCCGCTCACCGAACTGCGTTCAGAACACCAGACCCTCGAGGAGGCCTTCCGGGGCCTGACCGGAGAACACAACCAGTCGAAGGGCGACCGATGAGTGACACCGCGACCGTGACCAAGTCCGACACCGTGCATGCGGCACCGTCGATGACCGGCGACTTCTCGCGGGTCCTGAGCGGCGAGTGGGCGAAGCTGATGAGTTTCCGCCGGCTCCGGCTGGGGATCCTGCTCGCACTGGTGGGAGCAGTGGTGGGAAGCGCGGCGTTCGCGGCGACGGTGCCGCTGACGCGTGCAGTCGATGCCACGGAACTGACCAACCTCGAGCGTCTACAGGTGTCGATGCTCGGCGCGGACATCACGAACATCGTGGTGATCATCATCGCCATCCTCTTCGTCTCGGGGGAGCGGTCGAGTGGGATGATCCAGACCTCTCTGTCGCTGTCACCCCGCCGCGTGACCTACATGCTCGGGAAGATCTTCGTCCTCCTCGTCCCGGCCGTCGTCCTCTCGGTCATCGCGTGTTGGTTGGCCCACCTCGGTGGCCGGGTGGTGTTCACGATGCTCGGGGCCGAGATGGACCCGATCACCGATCTCCAGGTGCAACAGATGATCTGGGGAACCGTGCTGATGATCCCCTTCTACGCGGTGTTCGCGGCCGCGCTGGCGTTCTTCTTCGGCAGCGGGCTCGTCTCCTTCCTCGGGGTCTTCCTGGTGATGTCGCTGCCCACCCTCTCCTCGGTGTTGCCGGACGCGGCCGAGCGGGCCGTGCAGTGGGTGCTGCCCGCACCCGGCATGCACTCCCTGTCGGGCGCCGCCCAGCCGGGGGACGTCGAGTACACGTCCCCGCTGGGGGTCCTCGTGCTGGTCGTGTGGCTCGTGGTCGCTCTCTCGCTGGCCGCGGCACGATTCCGACGCTCCGACTTCTGATCCGGACGGGGCCCCCAGCCATGAGTGACGACGATCGTCTCAAGACCTACCTCCGAAGGCTGACGACCGAACTCCAGGCCACCAAGCAGGAACTACGGGCGGAGCGGGACCGACGCTCGGAGCCCATCGCGATCATCGGGATGGGGTGCCGCTACCCGGGACACAGTGACGACCCGGAGTCGTTCTGGCAGTTCCTGGCCCGTGGTGCGGACGGGATGACCGGGATCCCGGACGACCGGTCCTGGGATCTGGGCGCGCTGAGCGCACACGAGGGCGTCCTCGAGGGCGGTTTCCTCACCGGCGCCTACGACTTCGACCCCGCGTTCTTCGGTATCAACCCCCGCGAGGCCCAGGCCATGGACCCGCACCAACGACTGGTTCTCATGGCCGCCTGGGAGGCCATGGAGGGCGCCGGGACGTATCCGGAGCAGCTCGCCGACGCGACCGTGGGCGTGTTCTCCGGGGTCATGTACCAGGACTATCTGAGCAAGCGCTCGAGGCCCCCCGCGGAGCTCGCCGACTACCTGTCGGTCGGGGGATCGAACAGTGTCGTCCCCGGCCGGGTCAGCTACACGTTCGGGTTCGACGGGCCGTCGGTGGCGGTGGACACGGCGTGCTCGTCGTCTCTCGTGGCCCTGCATCTCGCGGTCCGGTCGTTGCGGTCCCGGGAATGCGACACGGCGTTCGTGACCGGCGGCATGGTGATGTCCACGCCGGCGGCGTTCGAGTCCTACGTGATCGACGGTGCCCTCTCCGCGACGGGTCGTTGCCGGGCCTTCTCCGAGGACGCCGACGGCACGGCGTGGGGAGAGGGCGTCGGCGTGCTCATGCTGGAACCGCTCTCGGTCGCCCTGGACCGGGGACGGGAAGTCCTCGCCGTGGTCCGTGGCACGGCGATCAACCAGGACGGGCGGAGCAGCGGTCTGACCGCGCCGAACGGCCCGTCCCAGCGCCGGGTGATCGAGGCGGCGCTCGCGGACGCCGGCCTCGAGGCCGGGGACGTCGACGTGATCGAGGCCCACGGGACCGGCACCCGTCTCGGTGACCCCATAGAGGCCGGCGCCCTGCACTCCGTCTACGGTCGGGCGCACTCCCCGGCCGATCCCGTCCACCTCGGCTCGGTCAAGTCCAACATCGGACACACCCAGGCCGCGGCCGGTGTGGCGTCGGTGATCAAGATGGTCCAGTCCCTGCGCCACGAATCACTCGCTCCCACCCTGTGGGTCAACGAACCGAGCCCCCGGATCGAGTGGGACGGGAGTATCGAACTGCTGACCGCACCCCGGCCGTGGATCCGTGGAGAGCGGGTACGGCGCGCGGGCGTGTCGGGTTTCGGGTTCAGTGGCACCAACGCCCATGTCCTGCTGGAGGAGGCCCCCGCGGTCGCCCGTGACGTGTCCTCAGAGGATCCACCGCAGCGCACGGTCGGGGAGTCCTCGGCGCCGGGGGAGGCCCCCACACCGATCGTCCTCAGCGCCGCTTCGGCCTCAGCGCTGGCGGCCCAGGCACGACGCTACGGCGACTGGTTGGCCTCACCCGCGGCAGCCTCCGTCACCCCCGGGCAGCTCGCCTCGGCCCTGGCGGGCACGCGGAAGCGCTTCAGGCATCGGCTGGGCCTGTGCCCGCCGGACCTGGCGACGGCCGGTGAGCTCCTCCGCTCCGCGGGGGCGGGGACCCTCGACGGCGTGCGGACCGGGGAGGCGGTGGAGGGACGCGGTGTCGTCTTTGTCTTCCCCGGCCAGGGCGCCCAGTGGGACGGGATGGGTGCGCGGCTCCTCGACCAGAGCGAGGTCTTCCGCGGAGCGGTCGCTGCCTGCGCGGCCGCATTCGGACCCGAGCTCGGCTTCGACCTCCGGGAGGAGCTGCGGCAGCCGATGGACGGGGACGCCGCCCGGGTGCAGCCCCTGCTCTTCGCGATGTCGATCGGGCTCGCCCGCCTGTGGGAGTCGGTCGGGGTCAGGCCGGATGCCGTCGTCGCCGCGTCTCTGGGTGAGCCCGCTGCGCTCCATGTGGCAGGGGCACTCACGCTCGAGCAGGCCGCGGCGGTCGCACTGCGTAGAGCGCGACTGCTCGCCACGATGCCCGGTGACCTCAGGATGCTCGTCTGCCAACTCTCCTCGGCCGCGGCCACGGACCTTCTGGCCGAGATGGGGTTGTCCGACTCGGTCGACCAGCTCGTCGAGAACTCCCCGCAGAACATCCTGCTCGGGGGGGCCGAGGACGAGATCCGGCGGATCGCCGCGCTGCTCGACGAGCGTGGGGTGTGGTGCCGTCCACTCAAGGACGCGCGGCTCGCCTCCCATTCGCGGTGGGTGGACCCGCTCAGGGACGACTTCCTGGCACAGCTGTCGGCAATCAGCCCCACCAAGGCCTCCATACCCGTCTACAGCGCCACGTTCGGCCGGCGGGTCGACACCGCTTCGCTGGACGCGGGCTTCTGGTTCGACAACGCCCGGGGCCGGGTGCGGATGCGGGAGGCGCTGGACGCGGTGTTCTCCGACGGCTATGCGTGCCTGGTCGAGTGCAGCCCGCACCCGGTGATGCACCTGGCGATCGAGGAGACGGCCGAGGCCGGGGGTCACCGTTGCGGCGTCGTGGCGAGCATTCACCGCGGTGACGGAGGCCTCGACGATTTCACCCGCGACGTCACCGGGCTCGCCGTGATCGCCGACGTCGACCTCGAGGGGTCGCCTTCCCGGGCGGACGACCGGCCGGTGGCCCTGCCGACCTACGCCTTCGACACCACTAGACTCTTCCACGCCTCGGTGGACCCCGATCTGTCCGGAGCCGGCCTGAGCCACACCGAGCACCCCGTGCTCGGAGCGGCGGTGCAGGTCGCGGGCGACCGCGCGGCGGTCCTTCTGGGCAGGTTCTCGCTCGCCGACCAGCCGTGGCTGAGCGGGCACCGGGTCGATGGCCGGATCCTCGTCCCGGGTGTCGCCTTCCTCGAACTCTCCCTCTTCGCCGGGATGCGCCTCGGGTGCGACCGGATCGACGAGCTGGTCCTGACCGCACCGCTCGACGTCACGGTCGGGGCCCGGCAGGTTCAGGTCGTCCTGGAACCGGTCGAGGGGAACCCGGCCTCACGACGCGTCACCATCAGTTCCCGGCGCGACCGGGACGACGACTGGCAGGACCACGCCACGGGCACGCTCTCGTCGCGGCGGGGGCCCGGACCGGATACCGCCGAACCGATCGAGATGGGGTCCGTCGTCGACGGCGAGGAGCTCTACGACGCGTTCGCGGAGCGCGGGATCACCTACGGCGACCCGTTCCGTGGCGTGACCCGCACGGGCGAGACCCCGGGTGCGGTCCACGCGGAGGTGGTACTGGCGGAGCACGAGCGTCCCGACGGCTTCCTGCTCCACCCGGCCCTCATGGACGCCTCCCTCCACGCTCTCGGTCGCGCGTTCGCCGACTCCGGCGAGACCGGCGTGCCCTACGTGTTCTCCGGCGTCGAGGTGTACGCCGAGAAGGCCACCACCCTGCGCGTGGACCTGTCCACGACCGGTGACGCGACGGCACGGATCCGCGCCTACGACCCCGCCGGTCACCCGGTGTTCCTCATCGACCGGATCGAGGTGCGAGCGCTCCCGGCCGCGTCGGCGGTCGACCGGGTCAGGGGAGCCGGCGATCTCTACGTTCTGGACTGGCGGTCGTACACCGGGACCACCGACACGCGTCGACCGGACCGGGTCCTCGACGTCGATGTCGCCGGTGGAGACGCGGTCCGGGCGTGCGACGAGCTCCTGCCCGTCTTCCAGGAATGGCTGGAATCGGACGGCGGACTCCTCCTCGTGCGGACCGTGGGTGCCCACGGGCGTCCCGATCCCGCCACGGCGGCGCTCCAGGGAATCGTCCGGGCGGCCCAGCAGGAGCACCCCGGACGCCTGCAACTGGTCGATGTGGACGTCGACGCCGCGACCGGCATCACCGAGTTCCCGAGAGCTCTCGACGAGGCGGTCGTGGTCGACGGGCGCGTCCTGGCCCGCCACCTCCGCAAGGTGGAGACGGTGGCGGCGACGGACGTCCGGTTCGAGCCCGGATCGACCGCACTCATCAGCGGGGGCGGGGCCATCGGCGCCGTCATCGCCGAACAGCTGGTCCGGCGGCACGGCGTCCAGCGGATCCTGATCGGAAGTCGTGGCGGCGCGGACTCGGAGGCGAACACGCGGCTCGCCGAGACCCTCCGCGAGCTCGGTGCCGAGGTGGACATCACCGCGGTGGACCTCGGGGACCTCCGGTCCGTCCGGGCGATGGTCTCGAGAGTCCCGGACGAGCACCCGATCGGAGTAGTCGTACACACGGCCGGCGTGCTCGACGACGGCGTGTTGGCCTCGATGGGAGCCGACCGGCTGCGTCGGGTGTTCACGCCCAAGCTGACGGCAGTCGAGAACCTCCACCGGGCGCTGTCCGACAGGTCGGTGGAGCGCTTCGTGGTCTGTTCGTCCGCCGCGAGCGTGTTCGGGCCCCCCGGTCAGGCGAACTACACGGCCGCCAACGCCGCCCTCGACGCGTGGTGCGCCGGGCGTGCCGCCGAGGGTTTCCCCGCTCTCTCCCTCGCGTGGGGCCCGTGGGAGGCCGAGACGACCCGGGCGAGCGCGCATGCCGGGTCCCGCACCGGTCTGGCCCCCTACCGGTCGGACACCGGGGCCGAGGCGTTCTCGCGCGCACTCGCCGCGGACGCCGGTCCGGTTCTCTTCCCGCTCGCCCTCGACCGGCCGGAGCTGCGTCGGCAAGCCGAGACCGGTGGGGCCCACGAGCTGCTGGAGGAGCTCCTCGGTCCACGGCCGAGTGCGGGACCCCGGATCGCCGCGAGGGCCGCGTCGACGACGGGCTCGGTCGACGACCTCGTCCGTGGCGTGTCCGACGTGGTGGCCTCGGTACTGGGTCACGGCCCGGGTGAGCCGCTGGACGACCGTTCCGCCTTCCGGGACCTCGGGATCGATTCGCTCACGGCGCTGCAGGTCAGGAACCGGCTCGCGGCCATGTTCGACGTGACACTGCCGGTCTCGCTCGTGTTCGACCATCCCAACATCCGCGCGGTCGCCACCCTGTTGCGCGAGCTGGCGAGCGGCGAGGAGAGCGACGACTCCCGGCCGGTCACCACCGATCGCCGGGATCTCGACGGGGAGCGGGTCGCGATCGTCTCGATGGCCTGTCGTTACCCCGGCGGTGTCACCAGCCCGGAGGGGCTGTGGGACCTGGTCGAGGGCGGGGTGAACGCCGTGGGGCCCATGCCGACCGACCGCGGTTGGGAGCTCTCCGAGTTGATCGACCCGACCGGCACCCGGCCGGGCACGAGCCTCGTGGGTACCGGTGCCTTCGTCGACTCGCCCTTTGACTTCGACCCCGCGCTGTTCTCGATCTCGCCGCGGGAGGCGCTGGCGATGGACCCGGTCCAGCGTCTCTCGCTCGAGCTGGCCTGGGAGGCACTGGAGCAGGCCGGAATCGCCCCGGACTCGCTCGCGGGCAGCGCGACCGGTGTCTACCTGGGGGTCATGTACCAGGACTACGGTTCCCGCTTCGACGTCGTGCCCCCGCAGATGCAGGCATACGTGGGCAACGGCAACGCTCCCAGCGTCGCGAGCGGGAGGATCTCCTACACGTTCGGACTCAACGGGCCCGCCCTCACGGTGGACACCGCCTGTTCGTCCTCGCTGGTGGCGATCCACCTGGCGTGCCGCTCACTCCTGGAGGGGGAGACCGATCTGGCACTGGCCGGCGGGGGCACGATCATGTCCACCCCGGCGTTGTTCATCAACTTCTCCGGCATCCGCGGCATCTCGTCCGACGGCGCGTGCCATACGTTCTCCGAGCGGGCCGACGGGGCGGGCCTGGGTGAGGGCGTGGGCCTGGTCGCCCTCGAGCGGCTGTCGGACGCCGAGCGGCTCGGCCACCCCGTGCTGGCCGTCATCGAGGGGAGCGCGGTCAACCAGGACGGGGCGAGCAACGGGCTCACGGCCCCGAACGGCCCCGCCCAGCAGAAGGTGATCGCCGCCGCGTTGGAGCAGGCGGGACTCGCCCCGTCCGACGTGGACCTGGTCGAGGCGCACGGGACCGCGACCCCTCTCGGCGACCCGATCGAGGTCGAGGCGCTCGCCCGTGCGTACGGGCGGGGCCGGGACGCCGATTCCCCGCTGCGGATCGGCAGCATCAAGTCCAACATCGCCCACACCCAGGCGGCGGCGGGGGTCGCGGGGCTCATCAAGGTCGTCGAGGCGCTCGCCCACGAGACGATGCCGGCGACGCTCCGGGCGGAGCCGCTGTCCACCCGCATCGACTGGGCCGCCGGAGGTGTGGAGGTGCTCACGTCACCGGTGCCGTGGCCGCGGGGTGACCGGGCCCGGCGCGGTGCGGTGTCGGCGTTCGGGATCAGCGGCACCAACGCCCACGTCATCCTCGGGGAGGCCCCCGCCCGCGCCGTCTCCCCGGCGCTCGACGACGAGCCCGGCCTCGCCCGACTCGGGCCGCTGGTCGTCACGGGGCACACCCCCGATTCGGCCGGGACCCGTGCGCGGCTGCTGGCCGACGCGCTCGAGACCTCGCTGTCCGGTGAGCCGATCGAGGACGTCGCCGCCGCGCTCGTCGCGAGCCAGTCCCGGGGCAGGCACGCGATCGCCGTGGCGGGCAGCCGGGAGCAGATCGTCGCCGACCTGCGCACCGCCGGGACCCACGCCGTGACCCCCGGCCGGATGGCATTCCACTTCCCGGGACAGGGATCGCAACGCGCCCTGATGGGCGAGGAACTGCGCGAGGGCGATCCCGTCTTCGCCGCGGCGATCGACGAGATCGCCCAGATTCTCCTCGACGACACCGACCTGGCGGTCGATCTCCGCGACGTCCTGGCCGACGAGAGCGGTTCCTGGCTCGAGGACCCCGTGTGGATGCAGGTGGGCATCGTCGCGGTGCAGTTGGCGCAGACGCGTCTCCTGGACCGGCGGGGGATCCGCGCGGACGCGGTGCTGGGACACTCTCTCGGGCTGATCCCGGCCGCCTGGCACGCCGGGGTGCTCGACACCCGCGACGCCGTCAGGCTGACGGTGTTCCGGGCTCGCCTGATGGGCGGGGCCGCGCCCGGGGCGATGCTGGCGGTACAGGGGTCCGAGGACGACGTCCGCGAGCGACTCCGGGACGCGGGCGGCGCCGCCGAGATCGCGTCGGTCAACGGCCCGTCGAGCGTCGTGGTCTCCGGGTCGGTGGACGACATCGACACCGCCGCCACGATCTTCGGAGACCGTCGGACCAAGCGGCTCGACACCCCGCTCGCAGCACACTCGAGGCTGCTCGACCCGGTGCTGGACGAGCTGGCCGCCTTCGCGGACACCCTCACCCACTCGACCCCGCGGATCCCGGTGCTGTCGAATATCGACGGTCAGCCGATCCCCGAGTTCTCCGGGCGCGTCTGGGCCGAGCACCTGCGCTGCCCGGTCCGGTATTCGGACGGACTGCGGTGGCTGCGGGACAACGGGGTGCGGGTCCACCTGGAGCTCGGCTCCCGGGCGCCGCTCACCCCTCTCGTCCGGGAACTGCTGCCCGATGACGTCGTGATCCCCGTCTGCCAGCGCGACCACTCCGAGGCCGTCGGCTTCGTCCGCGCGCTCGGCACGGTCGCGGCGACGGGCTTCCCGGTCGACTGGTCGGCGTTCCATCCCCGCGCCACGGCCGATCTCGCCGGTCGACTGCCGCGCTACCCGTTCGAGCACTCGCGGTACTGGCTGCCGGGGACGACCGCACCGGCCACCACCGCGGACACCCCGCTGCTGCGCAGCATCGTGACGAGCGCCGTCACCGACGAGACCATCGGTCAGTCCGTCCTCGATGTCCGGCAGGCGACCTGGCTCGCCGACCACAGGGTCGGTGGAACCGTCATCGCCCCCGGGACCCTGCTCGTCGAGCTGGCGCTCGAGACGGGGTCGCGGCGCCAGCTCACTTGCGTCGACGAACTCGTCATCGAACGACCCGTCGTGCTGCCCGAGGACCGGGCGGTGAACGTGCAGATCACGATCCAGGCCGACGGGTCCACCCTGATCCACGTCGACGACGACGGCCGGTGGCAGCAGGTCGCCAGCGGGCGACTGAGCGCGGATCCCGCCGGCCCGGAGGACACCCCGGCCCCGCACGACGACGGCACCCGGCTCGACGCCACCGGGATCTACGAACTGCTCTCGGACGGGGGGATCGACTACGGGCCGGCCTTCCGGTGCCTGGCAGGCGCCGTCCGGACCGTCGACGAACTGGTGGTCGAGCTGGAACCGCGGGAGTCCACGCCGGAGGCCCCGTTCGTGCTGCACCCGGTCCTGTTGGACGCAGCCCTGCACGGTCTCGGGTTGACCGATGTCCTGGACGCGGGGTCCGCCCGATTGCCGTTCAGCTGGCAGGGCGTGCGGGTCCACGTCCCCGGTGCCGTCCCCGTCACCGCGCACGTCGACAGCCCGGACGGGACCAGACTGCGGGTGCGGCTCCGGGACGAGCAGGGGGTCGTCGTCGCCGAGGTGGGCGAGCTGGTCCTGCGGTCCGCCGGTGCCGTGACGTCGCTGCCGCTCGCCACCGTCCGGTGGCACCGCACAGATGGTGCTCCCACCGCGTCGCCGTCGTCGGTGGAGGTCCCGCCCTGTGGCGCCGACGCCGAGGAGATCGCCGACCTGTTGTCCTGGCTGGCCGGAGTGCTCGACGAGCACACGGCGGCCGGAAGCGCGATCGGGACACTGACGGTTCTGACCCGGCGCGGGGTCACCACCGACCCGGGCGAACCGGTCGACATCGCCCACGCGGCGGCGGCGGGTCTCCTCCGGGCCGCAGGCCAGGAACACCCGGGCTCGTTCCGCCTCGTCGACCTCGCGGACGGTTCGCAGGCGGCCGGGCCGTTCCCCGACGTCCCGGAGGTCGCGATCCGCGGCGGTCAGGCGTGGGTCCCCTCGGTGGAGGACCTCGGGGTCCCCGCCGAACCCGTCGATCGCAGGGGCACCGCACTCATCGTCGGCGGCGGCGGGGTCGCCCTCGACCTCGCACGCCATCTCGCCGCGACCGGGAGTGAGCGGATCTGTATCGCGAGCCGGCGTGGTGCCGACGCGCCCGGGGTCGGGACGCTGCTCGACGAACTCGGTGGGCGAGGGATCGCCGAGACCGTGGACGCCACCGACCCGGCGGCGATGCGGGCCCTGGTGGGCCGTGTCGGGCAACCGGACGCCGTCTATTACACCGCGGCGGTGGTGCGGGACGCCGTCCTGAGCGGCCTCACCCGGGACGACCTCCTCGCGACGCTCAGCCCCAAGGTCGACGGCGCCCGCGCCCTGCTCGACGCCCTCGACCCCGCCGTCGTCCGGGAGGTCTGCCTGTTCTCCTCTGCCGCGGGGATCGTCGGTGCGGCCGGTCAGTCCGGGTACGCCGCGGCCAACTGCGCGCTGGACGCGTTGGCACTGGAGTACCGATCCGGGGGTCTGCCCGTCCAGTCCATCGCCTGGGGGCGATGGTCGGAGGCCGCCGGAGCCGCGGACGAGCTGACCGCGGCCCAGCTGGAGGCGCAGGAACGCAGCGGGCTCCGTGCGCTGACCAACGCGGAGGCCTTCGGGGTGTTGGACGCCGCCCCCCGCACGGGACTCCCCGTACTGCTCGGGCTCGGGTGGAACCGGTCGGGACTGCGCCGCTCACGTCGGGACGGCGTCCTCCCGCCGATCCTCGACATGCTGGCCGGCCCGGTGGAGCCTGCGACCTCGGGTGCCCGGGGCCACGGCGACTATCGGTCGATGGATCCGGACCGACGGCGGCAGGCGCTCACGGCCCTCGTCGGCGAGACGGTGGCGGCGGTGCTGGGGGTCAGTGGCGGGCCGGTCGAGAGCGACTACCGGTTGGGGGACGCGGGATTCGACTCGCTGATGGCGATCGAGACGCGCAACCGCCTGGCCAAGGCGACCGGAACCGTCCTCCCGGCCAGCCTGGTGTTCGACCACGACACCCTCGCCGGCCTCGTCGACACCCTGGCCGCCCGGCTGGACGACGCACCGGGGAACGAGGTGTCCCCGGACGACTCGACCCCGTCGGGCCGGACCGGCGGGGCGTCCATGACCATCAGCGAGCTCCACCAGCGGGCCGTGTCGAGTGGTCGGTGGGAGGTCGGTTTCGAGTTGCTCCGGCTGGCCGCCGAACTGCGTCCGCGGTTCGATGAGCACGAGGCCGCCGCGAACGCGGCGCGTGTCGTCTCGTTGAACGCGGCCACCGACGGGCCGGTGATCTTCGCCTTCCACTCCTGCATCGCCACCGCCGGTGCGGCGCAGTACGCCAAGCTCGCCTCCGTCTGGCAGAAGGGCAGGGAGGTGGCGGCGGTGGCGCTGCCGGGATTCGCCTCCGGTGACGCCCTCCCCGCCACCATCGAGGCCGTCGTCGCCGCACAGGCCGACGCGGTCCGGGAGTACGCCGGCGGGCGGTCAGTCGTCCTCATGGGGACCTCGGCGGGCGGGTGGTTCGCCCAGGCCGCCGCGGAGCGCCTCGTGTCGACCGGTTACCCGGTCGACGCCGTCGTGCTGGTGGACGTCTACCTGCCGGACAGCGACTTCCTCAGCCGGTTCGGCGTCGACCTGATGGACGGGATGGCGGCGCGGTCGGAGACCTACGAGGTCGCCGACGACGCGCCGCTGACCGCGATGGGGTGGTACACGCGGCTCATGGGCCCCTGGCGGCCGCACCGGACCGACGTGCGAACCCTGTTCCTGCAGGCGAGCGAGCCGCTCTCCGCGCGAGCGGCGGGGACCGGGGATGACAGCTGGAAAGCGGAGTGGAGCCTGCCCCACGACCTGGTCGGGGTGCCGGGAAACCACTTCACGGTGATGGAGTCCGAATGTGACAGCACGGTCGCGGCGATCGAGCTGTGGCTGGCCGAGAATGCGGAGGAGAGACGACCATGACTGATCCGAACGCCCAGAGCCGCTGGTTGCGGTGCCTCGCACCCCGAGACGATGCCTCGACGACGGTGGTGTGCTTTCCCCACGCCGGCGGGTCCACCAGCTACTTCCATCCGCTGGCCCGGTGCCTCGACGAGTCGGTCGAGCTGTACGCCGTCCAGTACCCGGGGCGCCAGGACCGACGCCTGGAACCCTGCCTCGACTCGGTGCCCGCGCTGGCCGAGGGTGCGCTGCCCGAGCTGCTCGACCTACCGGACCGCCCGACCGTCTATTTCGGTCACAGCCTCGGAGCGAGCGTGGGGTTCGAGGCGGCCAGGATGATCGCCGATCGGGGCCGTGAGCTCACGGCCTTCCTCCCCTCGGGCCGACCCGGTCCGCGGGCGCACAAGTCCCTCGGCCTCCACACCGAGGACGACGCGGCGATGCTCGCCGAGATGCGGCGACTGAGCGGGACGGACTCCCGGCTCCTGGACGACCCCGAGTTCGTCCAGTTGATCCTCCCGACCATGCGGGCGGACTACGCCGCGGCGGAGAAGTACGACTACGTGCCCGGAGAGCCGTTGAACTGCCCGATCGTCGCGCTCCACGGGTCGTCCGACGACTGGATCTCGGAGTTCGACGCCGCCGAGTGGGGCAGCGAGACCACCGCGGAGTTCGAGCTGCGGGTGTTCGACGGTGGCCACTTCTACCTGGCCGACCAGTGGCCGGAGATCGCCCGGGAGATCCACCGGGTCGCCCATCCCTCGCCGTCCGCCACACACTGAAAGTAGGGAGAACCCGTGCGAGTACTACTCACCACGATCAGTGAACCCAGCCACCTCCGGACGATGGTCCCCCTCGGATGGGCGCTCCTCGCGGCCGGTCACGAGATCCGCGTCGCCGTCACCCCCTCACTCGTCTCCGCGGTGACCACGGCGGGGTTGCCGGCCGTCGAGGTGTGGGTGGACTCGGAGATCAGGAAGACGTTCGCCGGTGCCGCAGCGCAGGGGGACATCGAGAACCCGCTGACGGACTGGACCCGTCCCTTCGCCGACGAGCAGGAGTGGGACGAGCTGCTGCTGCGATATCAGGTCAGCACCTCTACCGCGTTCGCGGGCTTCAACGACGGGCTGGTCGACGGGTTGGTCGAGTTCGCGCGGGGCTTCCGTCCCGATCTCGTGATCTGGGAGCCGCTCACCTACGCCGGCCCGATCGCCGCCGCCGCGTGCGGCGCCCGGCAGGTGCGTCTGTCCTGGATGATCGACATCTACGGCGCGATGCGGGAGGTCTTCCTGGAACTCGCCGCCGAGGAGGGTGAGGACGAGGACCCGCTGGCGGACTGGATGACCGACCACCTGGACCGGTACGGGGCGGAGTTCGACGAGTCCCTGATCAACGGCGAGTTCACCATCGACATGGTCCCCCCGAGCATGCAGCTGACCACCGGCCTCGATCGGGTCCACATGCGAGCGGTGCCGTACCAGGGCGCGGCGGTCCAGCCGCGGTGGCTCGACACCCCGCCCGGTCGCCCCCGGGTGTGCATCACCACCGGGATCTCGTGGGCCGACGCGCTGGGCATGGAGCCGTTCGACCTGCCCAGTGCCCTCGACGCGCTCGGTGAGCTCGACATCGAGCTCGTCGTGGCGGTACCGGACTCGCGGGTCGACTCGCTGACGTTGCCCGGCAACGTCGTACACGCGGGCTACGTGCCGCTCCAGTTCCTGCTGCCGACCTGCGCGACGGTCGTCCACCACTCCGGCTACGGCACCTGGGCCAACGCGCTCATGGCGGGGATCCCCCAGCACATCACGACAGTCGTCCACGCAGACCAGTCGCTGCGCGGCGACGCGGTCGCCCGCGCGGGTTCGGGCATCTACCTCCCCTCGCGCGACTTCACGGCCGATCGACTGACCGCAGAGGTCGGGCAACTCATCTCCGATCCCGGATTCCGGACCGCCGCCCTCGCGGTGGCCGAGGAAGTGCGGTCCATGGACCCGCCGGCGCGGGCCGTGGACATCCTCAACGAGAGAATGGGTATCTGAGATGACGGATGTGGCGATCACCGGAATCGCGTGTCGGTTGCCCCGGGCATCCACACCCGAGGAGTTCTTCCGGCTGCAGCTCAGCGGGGAGTCCACCATCCGGACCCCGCCGCAGGGCCGGGGGCTGACCAGTGAGGCCGCATACCTCGACGAGATCGAGTTGTTCGAGCCGGCGGCCTTCGGGATCTCGCCGCGCGAGGCCGGGTTGATGGACCCGCACCAGCGCATGGCGCTGGAACTCGTCGGGCGTGCCCTGGACGACGCGGCGATAGACGTGGGGGAGCCGAGAGGCGCCGACGTCGGCGTCTGGGCGAGCTGCATGGTCGGTTCGTGGGAGAAGATGGTGTCCCACCGGGTCGACGACCCCTTCTTCCTGACCGGCACCCAGCGCAGCATGGTCGCCAACGGGGTCTCCCGACGGCTCGGTCTCAACGGGCCGAGCATGGTCGTGGACAGTGGCCAGTCGTCATCCCTGGTCGCGGTGTACTCCGCCGTCCGCGCGCTGGAGGCCGGGGAATGCTCGGTGGCGGTGGCCGGCGGTGTCAATCTCATCCTCGATGAGGCCAGTTCCCGGGCGGCCGCCTCGTTCGGCGCTCTCTCCAAGACCTCTCGGAGCCTGCCGTTCGACGAACGAGCCGACGGATACGTCCGCGGCGAGGGCGGAGTGTTCTTCGTCCTCCGACCGCTGGACACCGCGGTCGCCGCCGGCGACCGGATCTATGCCGTGATCCGCGGCGGTGGCGTGTCGAACGACGGTCCCGGGGCGGCAGTGGGTGTGCCCCACGCCGACGGGCAGGAGCAGTGCATCCGGGACGCCCTCGCGGACGCGGGTATCGGACCCGATGACCTCGACTATCTCGAGCTGCACGGAACGGGGACCCGGGTCGGTGACCCGGTGGAGGCCGCCGCACTCGGCCGGGTCTTCGGCCGACGCGGGCTGCCACTGCCGATCGGGTCGGCCAAGGCGACGGTCGGGCACCTCGAATCGGCGGCCGGCGTGACCGGGCTGCTACGGGTGGTGCTGGCGCTGTTCCACCGCACGGTCCCCCCGCAGACCAATTTCATCAACCCCAACCCGGACCTCGCCCTCGAGGCCAGGGCGCTGGAGGTGTTGGCGGATCCGCAGGAACTGCCGGTCACCGCTCTGGCCGGGGTGTCCTCGTTCGGCATGGGTGGCACGAACTGTCACCTCGTGGTCGAATCCGCCCCGGCGGTGGCCGGGTCCCCGCCGCGGCCGGCGGCGCAGGACCAGGACTCTGCGCGGCACGTCTGGCTCCTCTCCGGAACGGGTGAGCGAGCACTCGCGGACGAGGCGGGTCAGGTCCTCGCCCTACTCGATCCCGCGGTCACGAGCGATGCGGACCTGACCGAGATCGGACGCCATCTGGCCGCCCGGTCCAGCCGGTGGGGACGCTACCGGGCAGTGGTGACGGCAGTGGACCGCGATGGACTGACCAGGGGTCTCGAGGCGGTGGCCGACAAGCGTCCCGGTGAGGGTGTGACATCCGGCCGGGTGGTCGTCGGAGGTCTCGCCGGGGTGTTCTCCGGCCAGGGGGCGCAACGGCTCCACATGGGCACCTCGCTCTCCCGGCGGTACGGGGTGTTCGGGGAGACCTTCGGGGAACTGCTCGGTGCGATGAGCGACCACGCGGGTCATGACCTGGCCGGTGTCATCGACGGAGACGACGAGGATCTCCTGGCCCGCACCCGGTTCACGCAACCGGCTCTCGTCGCGTTCGAGGTCGCCGCCCACGCACTGGTGGAATCGTGGGGGGTGATACCGGACGTCCTCGTCGGTCATTCGATCGGCGAGCTCTCCGCGGCCCACGTCGCCGGGGTCCTCGACGTCGACGATCTGGCGCGGCTCGCCGTCGCCCGGGGAGAGGTGATGGACCGGCTGCCCGCGGGGGGCGCGATGCTCGCCATCGGTTGTACGGAGTCCGAGGCCCGGACTCTGCTGGCCGAACTGGGGACCGGGTCGGTCGATGTGGCCGGGGTCAACAGCCCGACGAGCACCGTCGTCGCGGGACCCGTGTCGGAGGTGGAGCTGGTCGAGGCCGCCCTCCCCGGGCAGTGGCGTCGTTCGCGGCTGCGGGTCAGCCACGCCTTCCATTCGCCACTCATGGAGCCCGCCCTGGAGCCCTTCGCCGAGATCGCCGATGGTGTCCGACACAGACGGGCCCGTACGCCGGTCATCAGCAACGTGGACGGCTCGCTCCGCAGCGAGTTCGACAGCGGATACTGGGTCCGCCATCTGCGGGGCACCGTCCGTTTCGCCGACGGCGTACAGGCCGCGGCCTCGGAGGGCGCCGTCCGCTTCCTCGAGCTGGGACCCCGGGCGTCGCTCATCTCGGCGATCACCGAGACCACCGGTCTACGGGCGGTACCACTGATCGGCCGGCCGGAGGCGGACGAGGCCGAGGAGGCGCTCCGCGCCGTGACGGAGCTGTACGTCACCGGACAGCGGGTCTCCTGGACCTCCGTACTCGGGCGCCCGCGTGCGGGCGCCATCCCCGTGCCCGAGCGGACGCTACGGGGCTCGCGGTTGTGGGCCCCCGACGAGGTGGCGCCGGTACCAGGAGACCCCCGCCCGACGAGCGCGGGGCGGGAGGCCGGGCGCGTCGCCCCGCAGTCATCCGACTCGCCCCTCGCGGGGCTCGACGAGGAGGCCCTCCCGGAATCGGGCCGGCGGATCCGCGGGTCGACGAGTACGCAGAGCGGGCAGGACCTCGCCACGTCGGTGGTCGTGGAGGAGGTGTCCGTTGTCCTCGCCGACGGCGACGACATCCCCGTGGACGACGCCTTCACCGATCTCGGCCTGACCTCGCAGATGATCCCGATGCTCATCGACCGGATCGAGCAACGGGCGGGAGTTCGGCTCCCGAGCTCGGCGTTCTTCGACAACCCCAGCCCGAGGGCGCTCGGCCACGGTCTACACCGTCGGCTGACCGGCGGGAACACCGATGACACCGGCGTCGCCGAGGCGAAGCGGGGCACCTCCGACGAACCGATCGCCGTCGTCGGGATGGCGTGCCGGTTCCCCGGGGCGAACACCCCCGACGAGTTGTGGACCCTGCTGTCCGAGGGCGCCTGCTCGATCGGGCCGTTCCCGACGAACCGGGGGTGGGATCTCGACAACCTGTTCGACGACGATCCCGACACCCCGGGCAGGAGCTACTGCCGCGAGGGTGGCTTCCTGACGGACGCCACGACGTTCGACTCGGGCTTCTTCGGGATCTCCGCCCGCGAGGCGGACGCGATGGACCCACAGCAGCGCAAGATCCTCGAGGTGGCCTGGGATGCCCTCGAGTCGGCGGGCGTCGACCCGGGCGCCGTCGTCGGCGACCGGGTGGGGGTGTTCGTCGGGGCGATGCCGGGTGACTACGGACGACCCATGACCGAACCCGGCCACGGTGAGGGGTACCGCCTCACCGGGACCCACACCTCCGTCATCGCGGGCCGGGTGGCGTATCAACTCGGACTGCGTGGCCCGGCGCTGAGCACGGACACCGCCTGTTCCTCCTCGCTGACGGCGATTCACCTGGCGATCCGGTCACTGCGCTCCGGGGAGTCGCGGATGGCGCTCTGTGGCGGCGTGACGATCATGTCCACGCCGGGCATGTTCGTCGAACTCACCAAGCAGCGGGCGATCTCGCCCAACGGTCGGTCCCGGGCGTTCTCCGAGGATGCCGACGGGGCGGGCTGGGCCGCGGGGTGTGCGGTCGTCGTGCTGGAGCCGTTGTCGGCCGCCCGGGCCGCCGGCCATCGGGTGTTGGGCGTCCTCACGGGTAGCGCGATCAACAACGACGGTGCGTCCAACGGCCTCACCGCTCCCAGCGGTGTCGCGCAGCAGGAGGTCATCCGCGCCGCTCTGGCGGACGCGAATCTCTCCGTCGGCGACATCGACGTGGTCGAGGCGCACGGCACGGGCACCCGTCTGGGCGATCCGATCGAGGCGGACGCGCTGATGGCGACCTACGGTCGCCGCGACGAGACCGGTGAACCCCTGCGACTGGGCTCCCTGAAGTCGAACATCGGCCACACCCAGGCCGCCGCCGGAGTGGCGGGCCTCGTCAAGATCCTGCTGGCGTTGCGTCATGACGTCCTGCCGAGGACGCTCCACGTCTCGGAGCCGACCTCCCGGGTCGACTGGAGCGCCGGCGGTGTCCGGGTACTCACCGAGGCCGAACCCTGGCCGCGGACGGAGGCCCCGCGTCGAGCAGGGATCAGTTCGTTCGGCATCAGCGGGACGAACGCCCACCTCATCGTCGAGGACGCACCGGAGGACACGGCCGACGCCCGGGTCGAGAACCCGGGCCGGCTCGAGATGCGCGACGCACCCGCGCCCGTGCCGTTCTCCGCGGGCGGCGCACCCGACGCGTTGACCCGCGAGGCCGCCCGTCTCCACGAGTGGATCAGCGGCCGTCCGTCCCTCACCCCGTCGTCGGCGGCCGCGACGGCGTCCCGCCTCTGTCAGTCCCTCCCGCAGCGGGCGGTGGTGTTCGCGGACGCGGCCGACGAGCTGAAGGCGGGACTCGAGGCCGTAGCCGGGGGGACCGTGGCCGGGGGAGTCGCCCACGGCGACCGCGTCGTCGTCGGGGCCGCCCATCGGGCCGGCCGCGTGGCCTTCGTGTTCCCCGGTCAGGGTTCCCAGTGGCACGGCATGGGGGCCGGACTCTACGAGAGCGTCCCCCTCTTCGCCGAGCACGTGGACCGGTGCGACGAACTCTTCGGCCGGCATCTCGACTGGTCGGTGCGGGACGTGTTGCGCGGTCTGGTCCCCGAGCGGCCCTCGACCGAGGACAACGTCCAACCGGTCCTGTTCACGATGATGACGGGTCTCGCGCTGCTGTGGAGGACGGTCGGCGTCGACCCCGTCGCGGTCGTCGGTCACTCCCAGGGGGAGGTGGCGGCGGCCTGGTTCGCCGGCGCCCTGTCCCTGGAGGACTCGGTGCTGGTCATCCTGGCCCGGAGCCGCGTCTGGGACCTGTTACCGGACCATGTCGGGGCGATGGCCTCGGTGGGGATGTCCGCGCAGGAGGCCGAGGAGCGGATCGCCCCCTGGGCGGGGAGGATCACGGTCGGGGCGGTCAACAGCGTCGACGTGGTGGTCGTCTCCGGCGAGGTGGACGCGGTCGAGGAGTTCGGCGCGTCGCTCGGTGAGGAGAGCCGCTACCGGCGGATCGCGGCCATCAACGTGGCCGGGCACTCGCCCGTTCTCGACACGGTCAGGCCCGAACTCCATGAGCAGTTGGCCGGCATCCCCTGCGAGCCGCCCTCGACGCCCGTCTACTCGACGGTCACCGGCGGACTGCTGACCGCGCCGATGGATGCCGACTACTGGTGCGACAACGTCATCCGGACGGTCCGCTTCGCGGACGCGGTCGGGGCGATGCTGGCCGACGGGGTGACGACCTTCGTCCAGGTCTCTCCCCACCCGATCCTGCAGTTCGCCCTGCAACGGCTGGTGGACGGCACGGGCGCGCTCCCCCCGATAGGCACCCTCGAGCGCGGACAGGGTGGCGTCGGTCGCCTGCTCCGCGCGTTCGCCGAAGGCCATGTCGTGGGGGCGGACGTCGACTGGACGCGGATGGTCCCGGCCGCTCCCGCGTCGACCGACCCGCCGCGGCGGGCCTTCGCGCACTCCCGCCACTGGCTGGAACCGGTGCCGGTCGGTACCGGTGACCGATCCGTTCACCTCCCCGACGGATCGTGGATCTCGACACGCAGGTACCGGGGTGACGACCTGAGCGAGGGGACGGCGCCGGGTACCAGGATGACCGGCGCCGATCTGCTGCTGCGCACCATGAGAGAGGCCGCGGAGGAGCTCGGCCGGACGACGCTCGCCGAGCTCACCGTCGACGCCCTGCTGGAGTCGCAGGACCACAACACGGTCGAGATCCTCGCCGAGGTGACGGCGGGGCACGAAGGGGTGCGCCGGGTCACGGTCAGCGGGCGAGAGCACGCCGGCGGCGAGGTCAGGGCGTGGGTCCCCCTCGCGAGCGCGGAGATCGTCGGGGTCGACCCCTCCCGGACCACGGGCAGCGCCCCGTGGGAGCCCTGGCGTGAGGTGGGCGATCTCGAGGGCACCGTCCCCCTCGGCCCCGACGTCCCCGGCGCGGTGGTGGGCCTGCGGGTGCTCGAATGGTCCGGGGGGACCGCCGCACACGCGCGTTGGCGCGAGAGCGGCGCGGACACCCCGGGTCGAACCGGCCGGATGATCGACATCGAAGCACTGGACGGCTCCGGTGACCCGGTCCTGCGCGCTGACGGGGTCACGGTGACCGAGGACGTCGGTGCGCTCTGCCGCGGTCGGCGGGATCCGCTGCTCTGGGCGCCCGAGCTCACGCCGTACCCCGTCACCGGGGTCCCGGACCCCCTGCCGGTCCTCGACTGGGGCGCCATCGCCGGGCTCCCGTCGGATCCGCACCGGCCCGTGGTCGCGATCGATGACGTCGACGATATCTCCGCGGCCGTCGCCGTGATCGTTCCCGAGGCGGCGGACGGCTCGGTCGGTGAGGTCGAGGAGATCCTCGTCGACCTGGTCGACGTGCTCCGTCGACTACTCGGCCCGCAGGCCCCGCTCGAGCGGCGGATCGTCGTCGTCGCGGCGGGCGGCGGCTCGGCGGCGTCGGCGGCCCTGGGGCTGGTACGGGCTGTCCAGGCCGAACACCCCGGCCGACTCGGACTCGTCGACGCCGACGAGCTCGATTCCGCGACGCTCGCCGCAGCGGTCGGAGCCGGGTTGCCCGAGTGCTCGATCAGGGGCGGCGGGGTATTCGTCCCCACCCTGACCGGCCTCGACCACGCCGAGTGGACCCCGCCCGCCGGGACGGTCGTCGTGACCGGGGCGACGGGGGCACTGGGCTCCCTGGCCGCCCTGGAACTGGCCGACCGGGGGGTCGAGGACCTTCTGCTGATCAGTCGCTCGGGCGAGTCCTCCCCGCGGGCCGCCGAACTCACGGTGTCACTCTCCGAGCGCGGGGTGTCGCACCGGTTCGTCGCGTGCGACGTCGCCGACGCGACGGCCGTCAACTCGATGATCGCCGACCTCGCCTCGCGGTCGACGATCGCGGGTGTCGTGCACACCGCCGGGGCGCTGGCCGACGCGGTGCTGGAGAACCAGAACGCAGAGCGCATCCACCGGGTCCTGGAGGCCAAGGTGAGCGGTGCCGTCAATCTCGACGCCGCTCTGGTGGAGGCGGGCGTCACGCCGGACTTCTTCGCCTGCTACTCCTCTGTCGTGGGACTGGTGGGTAATGCCGGTCAGTCCAACTACGCGGCCGCCAACTCCCTCCTGGACGCGTGGTGTCGCGACCGTGCGGCGCGCGGTGCGCCGACGACCTCGATCGCGTGGAGTGTGTGGGCGATCGCCTCCGGACTGGCCGAACTGGGAGAGAGCGATCTCAACCGGTTCCGCAGGATGGGCCTCACACCGCTCGAGGAGGAGATCGGACAGACCGCTCTCGGTCGCGCTCTGGGCACCGGTCGTACCGAGGTCGTGGCGGCCCACCTGGACCGTGCGCGCATAGCGGAGCGGCGGGGCGACCCCTCGTTGCCGTTCCGCCTGGCATCGCTCGACGGGCACTCCGGGTCCACCGGTCTGGACGCGGCCTCCGAGCTGCTCGACACGCTGGCGGCGGCGACCCCCGAGGAGCGACACCGCATCCTGCTGGCCGCCGTGCGACGGGAGGCCGCCGCGGTGCTCACCGGACTGGACGAGGCCGACGTGCCGGACGACATCCCGTTCCGGGACTTCGGATTCGACTCACTGACCGGTGTGGAACTGCGCAACCGGCTGGTCTCGTTGACCGGCCTGCCGCTCCCGGCGACGCTGGTCTTCGATCATCCGACCCCGGCCCAGTCGGCGACGCTGATCTCCGAGCGGCTCGACGAGCGGCTGGGGACCCCCGCGGACGCGGCGACCCACGTCTGCGAGGAGCACGCCGCCGCGACCGCGAACGGACCGGCCACTTCCGCCCCCGCGGACGACGATCCGGTCGTCATCGTCTCCACGGCCTGCCGACTCCCAGGTGGGATCTCGACGCCGGAAGAACTGTGGACACTGCTCGAGGAGGGGCGCGAGGCGGTCGGGCCGTTCCCCGACAACAGGGGTTGGCCCGGCGATCTCCACGACCCGGGCGCGTCCGGCGGGCACAGCGTGACGGAGACCGGCGGATTCCTCCACGACGCCGACCTCTTCGACGCGCCCTTCTTCCGCATCTCTCCGCGCGAGGCGCGGGCGATGGACCCCCAGCACCGGGTCCTGCTGGAGACCAGCTGGGAACTCTTCGAACGCGCCGGCATCCGCCCGGACCACCTCACGGGGCGGTCGATCGGCGTGTACATCGGCAATATCGGTCAGAAGTACACCGAGGGGCTCGCGGACCGGAAGGAACTCGAGGGGCATCTCGTGACCGGTGGCGCGAACAGCGTGCTCTCCGGCCGCCTCGCGTACCAGTTCGGGTTCGAGGGCCCCGCCGTGAGCGTCGACACCGCGTGTTCGTCCTCCCTGGTGGCCCTGCACCTGGCGGCGCAGGGGATCCGCTCGGGGGACTGTGACGCCGCGGTGGTCGGCGGGGTGACGATCCTCGCCCGGCCCGACCTGTTCGTCGAGTTCAGCAGGCAGGGCGGGCTGGCCGTCGACGGCCGGTGCAAGTCGTTCGCCGACTCCGCCGACGGCACCTCGTGGGGCGAGGGCGTCGCCCTGCTGTTCGTCGAGCGGATGTCGACCGCGCGGGCGGCGGGCCACGAGATCCTCGCGGTGCTCGAAGGATCCGCGATCAACCAGGACGGAGCCTCCAACGGGCTCTCCGCCCCCAACGGTCGGGCCCAGCAGAACGTCATCCGGGCCGCACTGCGCTCCGCCCGCCTGACGGCGGGGGACGTGGACGTCGTCGAGGCGCACGGCACGGGCACCCGGCTCGGCGACCCGATCGAGGCACAGGCCGTCATCGCCACCTACGGCCAACGTCAGGGTCGACCGGTCCTGTTGGGTTCGCTCAAGTCCAACATCGCCCACACCCAGGGCGCCGCGGGAGTCGCGGGGGTGATCAAGGTCGTGGAGTCCCTGCGGCACGGGTTGGTCCCCCGGACACTCAACGTGGACGCGCCGACCGCGGCGGTCGACTGGTCCCGCGGGCGGGTCGCGCTGGTGACCGACCCCGTGCGCTGGCCGACCGGCGACCGTCCCAGGCGGGCGGGGGTCTCGGCGTTCGGGATCTCGGGCACGAACGCGCACGTCGTCATCGCGGAGCCGCCACGGGACGGTCCCGTCCCCGCGGACACACCAGGGATCGGCACGACGCTCCTGCCGATCTCGGCCCGTTCGGACGCGGCCCTGGCCGAGTACGCGGCCCGTCTCGGGCGAGCGCTGGACACGGGCGTCGACGCCGGGACAGTGGTGCGCGCGTTCGCCCACGGTCGCTCACGGTTCGGCCATCGTGCGGCCGTGATCGGAGACGACGCCGAGGGCCTGCGAGCGGGGTTGGCCGCGGTCGCCGACGGGCACCGGTCGATCTCCGTCGAGACGGGCACCGCGCGAACCGGCCGGACCGCGTTCTGGTTCGGCGGTCAGGGAACCCAGCGGGTGTCGATGGGTATGCAGCTCATCGAGAACTCGGAGGTGTTCGCCGAGGCGTTTCGCCGGGTGTGCGCGGCGTGCGACCGACACCTCGGCACCCCGCTGGCGGACGCGATCGCAGACGCGGGTCTGCTGTCCCGCACCGAGTACGAACAGCCGGCGATCTTCGCCTTCGAGGTGGCCATGGCCCGGTTGTTGGCACACGCCGGGGTCGTCCCCGACCTCGTCGGCGGGCACTCCATCGGGGAGATCGCCGCCGCCCACGTCGCCGGGGTCCTGGACCTCGACGACGCCGGGGCACTGGTCTGTGGCCGGGCCCGGTTGATGCAGGGCCTTCCCCCGGGCGCGATGCTGGCGGTCCGTCTCCCCGAGATGCAGGCCCGCGAACTGATCGAGGGTCTCGAGGTCGACGTCGCGGCGGTCAACGACGCGTCGTCGGTCGTCCTCTCCGGACCGCAGGCAGAGATCGACAGTGTGTGTGATCGCCTCACGGCCGGGGTCAAGTGGAAGAAGCTCGCGGTCAGCCACGCATTCCACTCCGCGATGATGGAGCCGATCCTCGACGGCTTCGCCGAGCTCGCGGCCACGCTCACCTATCGGGAACCCCACCTGGTCACGGTGTCGAGCTGCGAACCCGGTGACGCCCGGGAGCTGTGGCGCGACCCCGGTTACTGGGTCCGACACCTCCGGGACACGGTGCGATTCGCCGACGCCGTGACCAGCGACGCGGTCGACGGGACGACGCGGCACGTCGAGATCGGACCGACCGCCGTCCTCGTGCCGGCGATCTCGGACCTCCTTCCCGAGGCCGTCGTCATCCCCTCCCAGCGATCCGGCGGGGACGAACTGGACGGGGTGGCGCACGCACTGGGCGCGCTCTTCTGTTCCGGGGTCGAACCCGACTGGGAGGTCGTGGTGGGCACCGGCCCGGTGGCGACCGCGCCCACCTACCCCTTCGAGCACCGGTCCTACTGGGAGAAGCCGGTTCCCACCCACCGTCAGGAACCATCACCCGCGGACACGAACGCCGTCGACCTCCTCCGACCCGTGTGGCTGGCGGCGCCCGCCCCGGAGGCCGCAACGACCGCCACCGGCGACCACCGGGTGGTCGTGCTCGCCACACCGGACAGGATGCGGTTGGCCGAACAGCTGGCGACCGCGTTGCGGGCACACGGGGCGCACGCGGTGACCGTCGACGCCGCGACCCCGCTGACCGGACTCGAGGACGGGTGCCGGGTGGTGCTGACGACGACCCTCGATCCGGGGGTCGATCCGGACGGCGTCCCCGTCGCGGTGCGGCGGGCGATCGAGATCGGGCGCGCCTCGGCGGGCCGGCGGATCGGCCTCACCCTGCTCACCGCAGGGGCGACTCCCCGTCCGGGTGAGATCGTCCGCCCCGCGCAGACCTCCGTGTGGGGACTGGCCCGGGTCATGTATCTCGAGGCCGGCGTCGATCTCGACCGGGTGATCGACCTGCCCACCGAGACCGACGACGAGACGGCCGAGCTCGTCGCCCGGGGGGATCCTCGACCCCGGCTCGGAATGGCAGTTCAGGATCTGCGGGGATGAGGTGCAGGTGCCGCGACTGGTGGATGTCGACCTCCCCGCCGCGGACCTGGACCCGGGTGAGGGGGCGGTCCTCATCACCGGGGGCACCGGTGGGCTCGGGCTCCTCCTGGCCCGGGCCGTCATCGCCGCCGGCGGTCACGACATCATCCTGGTGAGCCGCGGCGGGAGGAACGACGCGGTCGCCGAGCTCGAGCACGAACTCGAGCACGAACTCGAACAGGGGGTCGACGCGGGAATCCGCGTGCGGACCTTCGCCTGCGATATCGCGGACCGGGGCTCGGTGGAGCGCCTGGCGGCAGACCTCCGGTCGGAGGGGACCCGCGTCGGGACCCTCGTCCACGCCGCCGGTGTCGTGGAGTTCCGGCAGGTCTGCGAGATCGACGCCGACCACCTCCACGCCGGGATGCGCGCGAAGGTCGGCGGAACGGACAACGTCGTGGAGCTTCTCGGCTCACCGGAGCGCGTGGTGCTCTACTCGTCGATCGCCGCCGCCTGGGGCAGCTCCGGGCAGGGCGTGTACGCCGCCGCGAACGCGTGGCTCGACGGGGAGGCGCACCGACTGCGGGCCCGGGGTGTCCGCGCCACGTCGATCTCCTGGGGGCCATGGGCCGAGGTGGGAATGATCCGGGGAGTCGAGGACCGGATGACGGAATTCGGACTCCGCGCCATGTCTGCCGAGACGACGATCGGCGCGCTGGCGAAGGTCCTGCGGGCCGACCTCTCCCACGCCGTGATCGCGGAGGTCGACTGGCCGACGTTCCTGGAGAACCTGGACTTCGCCGGTCCGCAACCACTCCTGACCGAGGTGCGGAACAGGAGATCGGGGGAGCCGGAGCCGCCGGTGGACGCCGTCGACGACTCGGTCGACTGGACGGGTATGGACCCGACCGAGGTCGCCCGCCGGATCACCGAACTCGTGGGGGCGGACGTGGCGGCGGTGCTCGGCGAGGCCGACACGAGAGGGGTCCGGCCGGATGTCCCGTTCCGCGATCTGGGTTTCGACTCGCTCATGGCGGTCGACCTGCGGGACCGACTGCGGGACGCGACCGGGCTCAGGATCGGTGCGATGACGATCTTCGACCACCCCACGGTCGAGGAGCTCGCCGCGGAGGTCACCCGGTTGCTGACCGGCGCGGACGCGCGGTCGCAGGACCGACGGTCGGACGAGGGCGACGGGGCCGCCGCCGAGCGCGCGGGTGACCCGGGGGCGTCCGTCGACGATCTCGACGAGGTCTCGGACGCCGACGAGCTGCTCACACTGCTCGAAGAGGAATTCGGGGGTATCAGGTGAACAGGGAAGCCGAGCTGGTCGCCAAGCTCCGGGAACTGGCCAAGGAGTTGCGACGCGCCCGGGCGGAGCTGGCGGAGGCCGGAGAGCGGGAACCCCTGGCGATCGTCGGCATGGGGTGTCGGCTGCCGGGCGGGATCGGATCCCCGGACGATCTGTGGACCCTGCTGCGGGACGGAGGGGAGGTCGTCGGAACCTTCCCGACCGACCGGGGCTGGCCGAGGTTGCCGTCGACGGATCGCGGTCCCGTGCCCACCGTGGGCACGTTCCTGGACGACGCCGCCGGTTTCGAACCGGAGTTCTTCCGCATCTCCCCCCGCGAGGCGACGGCGATGGATCCGCAGCAGCGCGTCGCCCTCGAGGTGGCGTGGGAGACCTTCGAGAGCGCCGGTCTGGCGCCGGACCGGCTGCGTGGGCAGCAGTACGGGGTCTTCCTCGGGGCCGCGTCCTTCCCGTACGGCGGTGACATGGTCGATCCCCCGGAGGACCTCGGGGGGCACCTGCTCACCGGCGGGGTCACGAGTGTGCTGTCGGGGCGCATCAACTACACCTTCGGTCTGACCGGTCCCGCCATCACCTTCGACACCGCGTGCTCCTCGGCACTGGTGTCCGTCCGGTTGGCCTGGGACGCGATCGACGCCGGGCTCTGCGACGTGGCGCTGGTCGGCGGCGCGTGCATCATGTCGACCCCCGGGGTCTTCGCGGAGTTCCAACGGCAGGGCGGGCTCGCCCCCGACGGTCGGTGCAAGCCGTTCTCCGAACACGCGGACGGGACCGGCTGGGGTGAGGGCGTCGCGATGCTCGCGGTGACCGGCCTCGGCCGCGCCCGCGAACTGGGGCTCCCGGTGCGAGCTGTGATCCGGTCCAGCGCATGGAATCACGGGGGACGCAGCAACGGGCTCACCGCCCCCAGCGGGCGGGGCCAGCAGGCCGTCATCCGGACGGCGCTGGAGGGCGCCGGGCTGCGGCCCGAGGACATCGACGCGATCGAGGCGCACGGCACCGGTACGCCGCTCGGGGACCCGATCGAGGCGGGCGCGCTCCTCAGCGTCTTCGGTGGGCAGCGGGCGGAACCCCTCTGGCTGGGGTCGTCCAAGTCCAACCTCGCCCATACCCAGGCCGCGGCCGGTGCGGTCGGCCTCATCAAGTCGGTCCTCGCTCTCGAACACGGTGTGCTCCCCAGGACCCTGCACTGCGACGAACCGAGTTCCGAGGTCGAGTGGACGGACTCCGTCGAACTCCTGCGGGAGGAGCGTGAGTGGTCGCCGCGAGAGGGGCACGTTCGCCGGATCGGGGTCTCGGCCTTCGGTGTCGGTGGAACCAATGCGCACGTCATCGTGGAGGAGACGGCCGAGGCGGCGCCGGTACGGGCCCCCGGTCGCCTGGCGGGGAACCCGCCCTACCCGTTGCTCATCAGTGCCCAGAACGCCGACGCGCTGCGCATTACCGCGCGACGGCTCGCGGAGACCGCGAAGACCATGGACGCCGCCGACATGGCGGGTGCCCTGGGGACGCGTAGCACCCACCCGAGCCGTGCGGTGACCTTTGCTGACGCGGACGCGGTGGAGCGACTCGAGGCTCTCGTCCGGGGGGAGGGCGACGGCGACACTGAGACCGCGGACGGGGTCGAGAGGGCCCGTGTCGTGATGGTCTTCCCGGGACAGGGTGCCCAGTGGGCCGGGATGGCGGCCGGTCTGCTCGACGACCCGGTGTTCTCCGCGGCGCTCGAGGAGTGCGACGACGCGCTCCGGCAGGCCGGCGGGCGGTCGGCGCGCGAGGTGATCGGTGACTCCATCTCCGATCCGACGGTGCTCGACCCGGTCGAGGTCCTCCAACCCACCATGTGGGCCGTCATGGTGTCCCTGGCACGACTGTGGGAGTCGGTCGGGGTCCGGCCGGCAGCGGTGATCGGCCACTCGCAGGGTGAGATCGCCGCGGCCACCGTCAGCGGCCTCCTCGACCCGGTGACCGGCGCGCGGGTCGTGGTCGGCCGCGCCCTCGCCATCGCCGGACTCGGCGGGGACGGGGGCATGCTGTCCCTGCTGTGTGGCGAGGAACGGGCGCGACTCGTCGCGGACGGTATCCCCGGGGTGGACGTCGCGGCCGTCAACGGGCCGAACTCCACCGTGCTCGCGGGCGCCGCCGCCGCGATCGCCGAGGCGAAGGAGGTGGCGGAGTCCCTCGACATCCGGTGTCGCCTCGTCGAGGTGGACTACGCCTCGCACTCCCCGCAGATGGACGCGCTCAGTGGACCGATCCGCGAGGCGCTGGCCGGGGTGACCGGGGCACGACCCTCGATCCCCATGTACTCCACCGTGGAGGACCGGGTCCTGGCGGCCGACGACGTGGGCGCCGACTACTGGATGGCCAACCTCCGCGGCACCGTCCGGCTCGACCGGGCCGTGGAGCGGGCCCTGGACGACGGGAGCCGGCTCTTCATCGAGGTCAGCACACACCCGGTGCTCGAGTACGGTCTGCGGTCCCTGGTCGAGGGTCGAGGGGGAAGCGTCGTCGGGACCCTACAGCGCGGGTGCCCGGACCGTCAGGCCTTCGTCGCGGGGGCGGCGCGCGCGTGGGTGCACGGTGCGGAGGTGGACCGCTCCGCGATACTGCCCGCGGCCGGCCGCCTCCACGAACTACCCACTCAGGTGTTCCTGCGGGACCGGTACTGGTACACGCCGCAGCCGTCACAGGTGGACGCAGGGATCCCGTCCTACCAGGAGCGGTGGGACCGGTTCGACCCGGCCGCCCCCCGGGTCGAGGGCACCTGCGTGGTGTTCTCCGACCCGGACTCGCCCGTCGCGAGGACTCTCATCCGGACCCTGGACGAGCTCGGCGCGACCGTGATCAGCCGGGAAATCGACGGCGAGGACGTGCCGCCCGGGGCCGACCGGGTGTTCCTGGTGGACGACGCTGTGAACCAGGAGACCTGCACCCGGGCGGTCCGACGCCTCGCAGAGGACCTCCGCGACGTCCCTACGCCGGTCACCCTGGTCACCACCGGGGCGCAGGCCGGGTGCGGGGAGACAGGCGCGAACCGGGAGCCGGGACCGCGTTCCTCCACCCGTTCCTCCACCCGTTCCTCCACCCGATCCTCCGCTCGATCTTCAACCCTGTCGACGGGACTGGTCCTGGCGTGGCAGGCCGAGGACGACAGCCGCGAGATCACCGTCGTGGACCTCCCCGTGGACCCCGGGCGGGGCGACCTCGAACTCCTGTTGGGGGCGACGGCCGCGCGACCGAACGCCGAGATCGCGGTGCGCGACGGACGGTGCCACGAGCGCACCCTCGTGGCGACGGGAGGCGGCGGGACCGGTTCGGTGGCGGACCTGTGCACGGGGGCCGTGCTGGTGGTCGGCACCGGGGTAGTGGGTACCGCCATCGCGAGGGCGCTGGCCGGGGCGGGTGCCCGGGAACTGGTCCTGGTCTCCCGACGGGGGCCCGCCGAATCGCTGGTGGCGGAGCTCCGCGGTTCCGGTGTGACCGTGACGGCGATCCGCGCGGATGCGAGCGACGGCGACGAGTTCGCGCAGGTGGTCTCGGAGGCGGGGACGCACGCGCCGATCGGGGCGGTCGTGCACGCCGCGGGTCACATGGACGACCAGCCGGTCTGGGGACTCACCCCGTCCGCGATCGACCGGGTATGGCGATCGCGGGTCGGCGTGGCGGAATCACTGGCCCGGTTCGTCGACGCGAACGGCATCGGGCACTTCCTCATCTGCACCGGGCTGCCCGCCTTCGTGGCCACCGCCGGTCAGGGGGCGTTCACCGCGGCCGCCTTCGGGCTCAGGTCGCTCGTGGCCGAGCGGAGTGGACTCGGGCTACCCGGCCGGCTCGTGGCGTGGAACGCCTGGAGCGCCGGGGACGGGTCGACGGACGACCTGGTCGCCCGAGGGGTCACCCCCTTGTCGCCGGACCGGGCGATGGCCGCCCTCGGGGCGGCAGTCGAGACGTCGGCGACGGTGGTCCTGTACGCGGACGTGGAATGGCCGACCCTCGTGGAATCCGCCACCATCCGACGGTCGCCGACCATCGCCGCCCTCGCCGGCGAACCGGCCCCGCAGGGCGGCCCGGTGTTCGCCTCGCAGCTGGCCGACCTCGATCCACGGCAGGCACTGGAGAAGGCGGTGGACGTGGTGTGGTCGTTGACCTCCTCGGTCCTGCAGCTCGCGCCGTCACCGCGGAGGACCACCGCCGCCTTCCGTGACCTCGGCGCGGACTCGTTGACCGCGGTCCAGATCCGCAACCGGGTAGGCGCGGAAACCGGTCTGACGCTCCCGGTGAGCCTGGTCTTCGACCATCCGCACGTCGAGGCCCTCGCCGGTTTCCTCGTCGGGCAGCTCAGCGGCCAGGAGTCCGCTGCAGACCGGGCTGACCAGGCGATGAGGACCCTGGCGGAGGCGATCGGGCAGATCGAGGACCCGGAGCACCTGGAGGCACTCAACCGGCGCATGAGCGCGATGGTCGCCGACACCCGTCGCGCGCGGGACACCGGTATCGCGGACCTCGCGGGTGCCGACGACGAAGACCTCTTCGCGGCGCTCGACCAGGAACTCGGCCGATAGACACATCACCCGACCACGGCAAGGAACCGCAATGACTGAGAACGAGGACCGACTCCGCGAGTACGTCCAGCGGGCTGTGGGAGAACTCCGTGCGGCCCGACAGGAACTGCAGGACCTCCGGGACCGCGCCTCCGAGCCGATGGCGATCACGGCGGTCGCCTGCCGCCTACCGGGTGGTGTCGACACACCGGAGAAGCTCTGGGACGCCCTGGGTTCGGGAGCGGATCTCGTCGGTCCGTTGCCCACGGACCGCGGATGGCCCGCCGATCTGGTGGACCCGAGCGGGGAGCGGCCGTGGAGCTCGTACACCGACCAGGGCGGGTTCCTCGACGACGTGGCGGGATTCGACCCCGGCTTCTCCGGGATCTCGCCCCGGGAGGCCCTCGCGATGGACCCCCAACAGCGGATCTTCCTCGAAGTGGTGTGGGAGACCTTCGAGCGCGCCGGGGTCAGGCCGTCCGACGAGCGGCGATCCAGAACCGGGGTGTTCGTCGGGGTGACGAGCCTCGACTACGGACACCACGTGGCGGAGCTGCCGGATGACATGCAGGGCAACGTCCTCTTCGGTCGGTCCCCGGCGATGGTCGCCGGTCGTGTCGGCTACGTGTTCGACCTGCGCGGGCCGACGGTCGCCGTCGACACCATGTGCTCGTCGTCGCTCGTCGCACTCCACCAGGCATGCGGCGCGATCCGCGCGGACGAGTGCGACTCCGCCATCGTGGGCGGAACCGCGACCCTGTCCACGCCGCTCGGGTACACCGAGTTCAGCGTCCAGGGCGGTCTCGCGCGCGACGGCCGATGCCGGTCGTTCTCGGACTCGGCGGACGGCACCGGCTGGGGGGAGGGTGTCGTCGCCATGCGCGTGGAGCGACTGAGCAGGGCGGAGGAGCTCGGGCGGCCCGTCCTGGCGGTCATCAGGGCGACCGCGGTCAACCACGACGGCGCCTCGAACGGGCTGACCGCTCCGAGTCGGGGCGCCCAGGCGGCGGTGATCACCCGGGCGCTGCGTGCGGCGGAGCTCGACGGGTCCGATATCGACATGATCGAGGCGCACGGCACCGCGACGGTGCTCGGTGACCCGATCGAGGTGGGGGCGCTCCAGGACGTCTTCGGCCGCGCCCGCGGGTCCGCCGGGCCGCTGATGCTCGGCTCGCTGAAGTCCAATCTCGGCCACACCGCCTCCGCGGCGGGTCTGGCCGGGGTCGTCAAGGTGGTGGGCGCCCTGCAGCGCGAGGTGATGCCCAGGACCCTCCACGTCGATTCGCCCTCGAGCCGGTGTGAATGGGGAGACGGGACCATAGAACTCCTGACGTCGGAGCGTCCGTGGCCACGCACCGACCGGCCGCGCCGGGCCGGCGTGTCGGCGTTCGGGGCGAGCGGTACCAACAGCCACGCCATCGTCGAGGAGGCGCCGGCGGGCACGGACGGGGTGGGTACGAACGGCGAGAGCACGGGCGACGAGGCCACTGGCGGCGAGGTTACGGGGCGGCGCGACGACGAGGTGTTCCTCTGGCAGGTCTCCGGTCGGACGCTCCCCGCGATGCGAGCCGCGGCCGGGCGGCTCGCCGACCACGTGGACGCCCTGGGCGATCGCGCTGGCGGCGACCTGAGCAGCGCAGATGCCGCCGGGATAGCGGCCACGACGACCAAGGGCCGCGATCACTTCGAGCACCGCGCGCTGGTGACCGGGTCCGCGGCGGACCTGGGTGCCGCCGTACGCCGGGTGGCCGAGGGACAAGACTCCGGGTCCGCCCGGGTGGGGGAGGTCGGCGTGACGCGCCCGCGGGTCGCCTTCGTCTTCCCGGGCCAGGGGGCCCAGTGGGTCCGGATGGGCTCCGTCCTGCGGCGGGAGGAGCCGGTCTTCGCCGATGCACTCGACGAGTGCGCCGGCGCACTCGACCGGGTCGCCGGGTGGTCGCTGATGGACCTGCTCGACGGGGAGGACGACGAGTGGGTCTCCCGGGTCGACCGGGTACAGCCGGCACTGTGGGCGGTCATGGTGGCGCTCGCCCGCACCTGGTCCGGGTGGGGAGTGACCCCGTACGCGGTGGTCGGTCATTCGCAGGGCGAGGTCGCGGCCGCGTGCGTCGCCGGGATCCTCTCTCTGGACGACGGAGCCCGGATAGTCGTCGAGCGGTCCGCCGCCGTCGCCGCCCTGACCGCGGCGGACGAGGCCGTCGACAGCGGGATGCTCTCGGTGTCGCTGGGCGCGGAGGAGATGCGCGCGCGACTCGCAGAGGACGGCCCCGTCGAGATCGCTGCGGTCAACTCGCCGCGATCGGTCGTCGTGGCCGGGCCGGTCGACGCCCTCACCGAGTTGGGTGAGCGGCTCGACGGGGAGTCGGTTCGGAACAGGTCGGTGCGGGTGAACTACGCCTCCCACACCTCGCAGATCGACCGGATCGAAGGGCGGGTCCGCGAGGCGTTGGTCGGTATCGAACCCCGTGGTGGGACCGATTCGACGCTGTTCGTGTCCTCCGTGACCGGGACCGTGACCGATCCCACGGACCTCACGCCGGGGTACTGGTACCGGAATCTGCGGAGCCGGGTCCGCTTCTCGGACGCGATCGACACCGCGCTCGACCGCGGGTGCACGGTGTTCATCGAGATGAGCCCCCACCCGATCCTGGCCACGGCGCTCGAGGAGAGCTTCGAGGCCGCCGCGGTCGAGGCGGTGTCGGTCGCTTCGATCCACCGGGAGGAGGGTGGGCGCGCCGATCTGCTCACGTCCCTGGCCGACTCGGTCCTCGCCGGCGTCGAGCCGGACTGGGACGAGGTGTGCCCCGGGCCGATGGTCCAGCTCCCCACCTACCCGTTCCAGCACCGGCGGTACTGGCTCGAGGGACCGGCCCCCACGCGCGCGACCGGCATTCCGGAGAGCGGGCGCAGGTACGCGGTGGCGTGGGAGCCGGTCGAGCTCCCCGTGGCCGCGCCCGGCGGGGTGTGGATGATGCTCCGGCATGATTCCGACGGGCTCGGTGAGGTCCGTCTGCGGACCATCCGGTCGTGTTTCGGGTCGGCAGGGCCGGAACTCATCGAACACGCCGCGACCACGGAGGAACTCTCCGACGCCGACCTGCTGGCGTCGACCGTCCAGCGGGTCTCCGGGGGACGAGAACTGGCCGGGGTATTGCTGGCCGCGACCGTCGAACCGGACAGCGGTGACCGGATGCACCCGTCCCATCCCGACTCGCTCCCGGCGGCGATGTGGTGGGTCGTCACGGCGCTGAACGCGATCGCGCGGACGCCCGGGGAACCCCGGGTGTGGGCGGTGACGGGCGAGCCCACCCCGGCGTCGGGCGCGGTGTGGGCGTTGGCTCGGACGGGCGGATTGGAGAGCCCGAACAGGTGGGGAGGTCTCGTCGAGCTCGGTGAGACGTTCGACGGACCCGCGCTCGGACGGGTACTCGCGGCCGACGCCGATGCCGGTGAGGACCAGGTGCGGATCCGCGGGCACGACATCGAGGGTCGTCGGTTGGTGGTCGACCGTTCGCACCGGTCCCGGTGGGATCTCGGCGGGTGCGCACTCGTCGTCGGTGGCACCGGGGGAATCGGCCGCCAGGTGGCGGCATGGCTGGCGAGCCGGGGCGTCACCACCATCGCCACGGTGTCCCGCAGCGGCGGTCGGGCGGAGGACGTCGAGAGGCTGTCGACCGAGCTCGCCGGACTGGGGGCCGAACTGAGGACGTTCGCGGGCGATGTCGGTGACGAGAACCGACTCCGCGAGATCGCCGGGACCCTCGCCGGGGACGGAGCACCGGTGGGTTCGGTGTGGCACCTCGCCGTCGGCGGCACGCTGGAACCGCTGGACGAGCTCGGGATCGAGTCCGCGGCGCAGACCTGCCGGGCCAAGGTCTCGGGGGCTCGGGCGCTGGACAAGGTGTTCGGCGATCCGGGTGTCCCGATGATCTTCTTCTCGTCCATCTCATCGATCTGGGGAAGCGGCCGGCATGGCGCCTATGCCGGCGCGAACGGCTACCTCGACGCCCTCGCGGCCGCGCGTACGGGCCGGGGTCTGCCGACGGTCTCCCTGGCGTGGGGGTTGTGGGACCCCGGGGCCTCGGGAGCCGGTGGACGTGCTGCGGACTACCTCGAGGACCGCCTCCGCGCACAGGGCCTGCCGTTCATGGACCCGGCCGACGGGCTGGCGGAACTCGACGACGTCCTCGGTGAAGGGGATCCGCTGGTCTGCATCAGCGAGGTCGACTGGCCGACCTTCCGCGAGGTGTTCGAGTCGGCTCGACCGACCCGACTGTTCGCCGGTCTGGAACGCGGGGCGGCCACGGCGCCCGAACCCGAACCGGAGCCTGATGACGACGGTGGCACCGACCTGGTCAGACGCCTGGCCGCACAGGGTGGTCCGCAACGGGCCCGGACCATGATGGGCGCAGTCAAAAGCGAGATCAGCTCGGTGCTGTCGATGCCCGCCGATGAGGTCTCACCCCGGCGGGCCCTGCGTGACATGGGCTTCGACTCACTCACGGCGCTCGAGCTCCGTCGCCGGCTGCAGCGGTCGACCGGACTCAAGCTCCCCGCCTCGATCGCCTTCGACCATCCGACGGCGCAGCGACTCGTCGACTACCTACTGGCGCGCGTCCAATCGGAGGCCCTGGGGGAACGGGATGCGGATCCGGTCGCCGAGACCGGACGCATCGCGGACCCCGCCGGGGTGGAACCCGGCCCGCCCCCTCCGGAGGCCGACGACGACATCGACTCCCTGTCCATCGACGACCTCATCTCCCGCGTCGGCGGATCCGATTCCGATCAGAGGACCAGTTCATGACGGACGACAACAGCCGCCTCATCACCGCTCTCCGACGTTCCCTGAAGGAACAGGAGAGTCTCGCCGCTCAAGTCGCCGACCTGCGCCGCCGGGCCGACGAACCGATCGCCGTGGTCTCGCTCGCCTGCCGCTACCCGGGGGGGTGTGACAGTCCCGAGCAGCTGTGGCAGTCGGTCCTCGACGGTGATGACCTGACCTCCGACCTCCCCGTGAACAGGGGATGGGATCTGGATCAGCTCATCGATCCGAGCGGGGAGCGTCCGGGGTCGAGCATGACCGACCGCGGGGGATTCCTCCACGACGCCGACCGGTTCGACGCGCAGTTCTTCAACATGTCACCGAACGAGGCCAGGGCGACAGACCCACAGCACCGGCTGTTGCTTGAGGCCGGCTGGGAAGCGTTCGAACGCATGGGGCTGACCCGGGACGCGCTGTCCGAATCGGCCACCGGTGTCTACATCGGCGCCGCCTACCAGGGGTACGGACAGGATTGGTACGAGGCGCCCACGGAGCTCCTGGGTCCGCTGGTAGCGGGCATGTCGACCAGCATCATGTCGGGCCGCATCGCCTACCATCTCGGCCTGCGGGGGCCGGCCCTGACGATCGACACCGCCTGCTCCTCCTCCCTCGTCGCGATCCACGAGGCGGCCAACGCGCTGCGTCGAGGGGACTGCGAGCTGGCGCTGGCTGGGGGAGCCGCGGTCATGGCCGCGCCGATCTCGCTGGTGGGCTTCACCCGGCAACGCGGCGTGGCGGCAGACGGCCGGTGCAAGGCGTTCGGGGAGGCCGCCGACGGGATGGGACTGGGTGAGGGCGTCGGTGTGATCGTCCTCGAGCGGCTGAGCCGTGCCCGGGAGCACGGGCATCCGATCCTCGCGCTGATCGAGGGGTCCGCCCTCAACCAGGACGGGGCCTCGAACGGGATCAGCGCCCCCAGCGGCCCCGCCCAGGTGGAGGTGATCCGGGCCGCGGTCGCCTCCGCGGGTCTCGCGGTGTCCGACATCGACGCGGTCGAAGCCCACGGGACGGGTACCAGGCTCGGGGACCCCATCGAGGCCAACGCGCTGATCGAGGCGTACGGATCGGAGCGCGGCGACGCCGCGGAGCCGCTGTACATCGGTTCGCTGAAATCCAACGTCGGTCACGCCCAGGCCGCCTCGGGCGTGGGTGGCCTCATCAAGATGATCATGGCGCTGCGACACGGGTGGCTCCCCGGCTCGTTGCATGCCGATCCGCTGACCCCGCTCATCGACTGGGAGGGCTCCGGTGTGGAGGTCCTGACCGAGGGTCGGGCCTGGAGCCGGCGCGACGGCGCCCCCAGACGATGTGGCGTCTCCTCGTTCGGCCTGAGCGGGACCAACGCACACATCGTGCTCGCCGGGTACGAGCCCGAGGAGGAGACGGAGGGCGGCGATCCCGAGCCCGGTGACGATCACGGATCGTCGGTGCTCGGAGACGACGCCCCCGTCATGTGGGTCCTGTCGGCGCGCAGCGATGACGCTCTGCAGGCGCGGGCCGCCGAGCTGGTGGAGCGGCTCGCCGCCGAACCGCACCCGGATATCCGGTCCATCGCCCACAGCCTGCTCCGGACACGGAGCGTGGACGAGCATCGTGCCGTGGTGATCGGAAGGACCGCGGAGGAGCTCATCGACGGCCTCCGTGGACTGGGCGACGGTCGGCCCGGTCCGGCGGTCGTGCGCGGCCGGGCGACGGGGACCCCGGACACCGTCCTGATCTTCCCCGGCCAGGGTGCCCAGTACGCGGGCATGGGGCGTGAACTCATGGACCGCTCACCGGAGTTCGCGGCGTCGATGGCGGAGTGCGCCGCGGTGTTGGAACCGCATCTCGGCACCGATGTCCTCGCCCTGTTGCGGTCCGGGGACGAGTCGTGGCTCGACCGGGTCGAGCTCGTACAGCCGGCTCTCTGGGCGGTGATGGTGTCCCTCGCCCGCCTGTGGCTCGCGAGCGGCCTGCGTCCAGCGGCGATCGTCGGCCACTCCCAGGGGGAGATCGCCGCGGCGGTGGTAGCGGGTGTCCTGACGCCGGAGGACGGCGCACGGGTCGTGGCGCGACGGGCCCTGGCACTGCGCCGGATCGTGGGCACCGGTGGCATGCTCGCGGTTCGCGCCGCGCCGTCGCGTGTGGGAGAGATCTGCGACCTCGACCGCGGGGACCTCGCGGTCGCCGTCCAGAACGGGATGGCGACCTCGGTGCTCGCGGGTCCGGACGAGGCCCTGGACCGGGCCGAGCAGGCACTGTCCGCCGAGGGCGTCGACAGCCGGCGGGTGAGCGTCGACTACCCGTCCCACTCGCCGTCCGTCGAACTGCTGCGGGACGAGTTGCGCGAGGCGCTCCGGGACGTCGATCCCGGGCCGGCGGAGCTGGCCCTGTACTCCACCGTGTCGACGAACCTGGTCGACGGTCCGGAGATGGACGGCGACTACTGGTTCGACAACCTCCATCACACCGTCCGCATGGCGGAGGTCGTCGAACGGTTACGCACCGACGGCATCGAGCGAGGGATCGAATGCAGTCCGCACCCGGTGCTCATCGGTGCTCTCGACATCGAGGGTCAGGAGACGCTGCGACGCACCGAGCCGGGGATCGACGCCTTCGTCAGAGCGCTCGCGACCGCGTGGGCCGACGGTGCGGAGATCGACCTCGGCTTCGTCGTGCCCCGGACCCCGCACACCATCGAACTGCCGACCTATCCCTTCCAACGGAGCAGTTTCTGGTTGGCCAGTCGCAGCACCCGCCGCCACGAATCCGAATCCGCCGGCCGGTCCTACGCGGTGAAATGGCAGCCACAGAAGGTCGATTCCGCGGGTGACCGCGGAATAGGTTGTGTGCTCTCCGTCGCAGGGACGGTGGACGGCGGGCTCGCCGCCGCGCTCCGCGAGACGTTCGGTGGCGGGTACCGATCGCTCGAGTTCGCACCGGGGGTGGGCGCCGACGAGCTCGGCACGCTCCTGTCGGCCGTCGACCCCGCCGTTCCCGTGCTCTCGCTGCTGCCCCTCGCGACGGAGCCGGCGGGAGACGCCGGCCGCACCGTCGGGCTCGACGCGACGCTCGAGCTCCTCCGCGCTGCTGCAGGACGCGAGATCTGGCACGTCACCGTCTCGGCGGTGGCGGCGAAGCCGGGAGACCGGCCCTCGCCCAACCAGGCCGCGGTCGCCGGTCTGGTCCGCATCGCCCGCACCGAGCGCTCGGAGAGCGGCGGGCTGGTCGACATCGGTACCGGCGCCGACGCCGCGGTGTTGCCGGCGATACTCGCGGACAGGGGCGGGGAGGATCAGTGGGCCGTCCGTAACGGCCGCACCCTGGTCCGCCGTCTCGAGCCGGCTCGCCCGGGCGCCACGAGCTGGGAACCCTCGGGGTGTGTCCTCCTGGCCGGGGGGACCCGAGGTGTGGGCGGGCACATCGCCCGCTGGCTGGCGGAGACCGGAGTCGACAAGCTGGTCCTGTTCGGAACCTCCGCACCCGGTGAGGTGCTACTGGACGAGCTACGCGGGCGATGCGAGGTCGTGGTCGCGGTCGGGGACGTCTCTGACCGGGGCCGTGCGCGGGAGCTCGTCGACGGGGTCGGCCGGATCGACTCGGTGATCCTCACCGCCGGAGCCCTCGACGACTGCCTCATCGACTCCCTCGACGGCGGGCGGGTCGACACGGCCATGCGGCCCAAGGCCGCTGGTGTCGAGTCCCTCTGGGACGCGGTGCGGGAACAGGAGCTCGACGCCTTCGTCATCTTCTCCTCGATGGCGGGAATCCTGGGCGGGCCCGGGCAGGGCGGATACGCCGCGGCGAACGCGTACCTCGATGCGTGGTCCGAGTGCCGGCGGGCCGACGGGGTGCCGGCCACCTCGTTGGCGTGGGGTTCCCTCTCTTCGGGGACGCTCGCCGATCGAAACGTTCTCGACCGACTCCGGGACAGCGGGGTCGCCCCCCTGTCGACCGAGCAGATGATCGACCAGATGTGCCGGGCTGTCGGAGGGGGCGCCGCGGTCCGGGCCGTGGCCGACATCGACTGGGCGAGGCTCGGCCGGGACACGATCGGCGCGCCGACCGCGTCCCTGCGCTCGCTCCTACCGGCTCCCGACACCGCGACGACGGGCCGCCCCGGTGGTGAGACGTGGACGCGGGACTCGATCGAGGAGTTCGTGGTGGGAGAGACCGCGGCTGTCCTCGGGTTCGCCGATCCGGCGGACGTCGATCGTGATCGAGCGCTCCGCGATCTCGGATTCGACTCGGTCACCGTCATGGACCTGCGCCGCCGGATCAACAACGGCATCGGCACGACTGTTCCGGTGACGGCGTTGTTCGATCACCCGACGGTTCGCGCGCTGACGTCCCTGTTGGCCAGGGAGATGGGTATCGAGGCGGCAGACGCCGGGCCCGGTGTCGAGAGCGCCCGGCGGGAGCCGGTCGGCCTCGATCGCGGTGTCGGGGGCGCGGAGTTGGCGATCACCGCGGTCGCCTGCCGGCTGCCCGGCGGGGTCGCCACCCCGGACGAGATGTGGCAGGTGCTCAGCGAGGGCCGCGACCTGGTGGGGGACTTCCCCACCGACAGGGGATGGAATCTCGGTCTGTACAACGAGGACCCGGACGTGTCCGGCACCTTCTATACCCGCGGCGGCGGCTTCCTTGAGGACTCGGCGATGTTCGACGCCGAGTTCTTCGGGGTGTCGCCCAGAGAGGCGGTCACGATCGACCCCCAGCAGAGGCTGCTCCTCGAGACCGCGTGGGAGGTCATCGAGTCGTCCGGGTACTCACCGAATGAACTCCGCGGTTCCCGTACCGGGGTGTACATCGGTGCGAGCTACAACGACTACGGTTCCCGCCCGGTCGCTCCCGGGAGCGAACACGAGGGCTACCTCGCGCTGGGGAGCGCCAGCAGCGTGGCATCCGGGCGGCTCTCGTACACCTTCGGACTCGAGGGACCGGCCGTGACGGTGGACACGGCCTGCTCGTCCTCACTGGTGGCGCTCCAGCTGGCGTGTGCCGCGTTGGCGACGGGCTCGTGCGATCGGGCGTTGGTGGGTGGTGCCGCGATCATGAGCACGCTCACCACGTTCGTCGAGTTCAGCAGACAGCGGGCGATGTCACCGGACGGCAGATGCAAGGCGTTCGGCGCCGCAGCGGACGGCGCGGGCTGGGCCGAGGGCGTCGGGATGGTCATGGTCGAGCCACTCGAGACCGCGCGGGCGGCCGGTCGCCCGGTACTGGCGGTGGTCAAGGGGATCGCGGCGAACCAGGACGGTGCCTCGAACGGGCTGACGGCACCGAGCGGTATCGCGCAGCAGAGGGTGATCCACGAGGCGCTTCGTGACGCCGGGGCGGAGGCCGGGGAGGTCGACCTGATCGAGGCCCATGGCACCGGAACGCAGCTGGGCGACCCGATAGAGGCGGAGGCGCTCACCGCCGTGTACGGGGCCGGCCGGGACGAGCCGTTGTGGCTCGGGTCCCTCAAGTCGAACACCGGGCACACCCAGGCTGCCGCGGGGATACTGGCGTTGATCAAGGTCGTCCTCGCGCTGCGTCACGACTGGATGCCCGCCACGTTGCACGCGGACAGCCCCAGCGATTTCATCGACTGGGACAGCACGCCGCTGAGCCTGACCGGTGAGGGTCGACGGTGGCCGCGCCACGGCCGACGGCTGGCGGGTGTGTCCGCCTTCGGTATCTCGGGCACCAATGTGCACGTGATCGTGGGTGATCCGGGGGAGGGGGTCTCGGGGGACGGGTCGACCGGATCCCCGACCTGGAGGCGGGCCGTGTCGTGGGCAGGTCCCGGGTGGACGAACTGGTCGTTCTGGCACCTCTGGAGATGCCGTCGGTCGGTGGGGTGTCGATCCGGGTGGTGCTCACCGAGAGCGGCGACGGCTATCGACTCGAGATCTCCTCGACACCCGGCGGGGAGCAGCAGTGGCGGGTGCACGCGGTCGGAGCGCTCTCCGCGGGGACCGGCACGGGTGTCGGTCTCGTTCCCGAGATCACGTTCGCGCAGGTCGACGGCCTGTACGAGCGCATGTCGGAGGGGGGGTTCGACTACGGGACGAGTTATCGCGGTCTCGAGGCCATCGCCCGGACCGGGGACGGGGTCGTGGCGGGCCGGGCCGTGCTGCCCGACACCGTGTCGGACGACCACATGGTCATTCATCCGGCCCTGCTCGATGCCGGTCTGCACACACTGGCCTTCGTCGACCTCGAGGGACTCGGTGAGGGCCTCGTCCCCTTCGCCTTCGAGGACGTCGAGATCGGAGAGACCGACCGTTCCCTCACCGCGCTGCTGACGGTCACCGGGGACGACCGGGTGTCGGTCCGTCTCTACGACTCCTCCGGTGTCCTCTGCGGGCGGATCGGCGGGCTGAGGCTGCGCCCGGCCGACGCCCTCGATTCGCGGGTCCGGATCGCCGGATCGGTGGAGTCGTGGGTCGATCACACACCGGTCGCCCGCTCCCGGCGGCCCGCACCCGTGATGGTCGATCCTACGGACCCGGGATCCGGACCGCGGGAGGGCGACCGGGTCCTGCGACTCACCCCGACCAGCTCGGACCCGGTTCGCGTGGAGGAGTCCGCGCGGTCGTCGATCGCGGAGCTGCTCCCGTGGGTGCAGTGGGCGGCCCGATCGGACGGCTCGTCGCGGCTGGTGGTCGTCACCACCGACGCCGCGGGCGACCGCCCGGATCTCGGGCACGCCGCCGCTACCGGGCTCGTCCGGACGGCGCAGAGCGAGCACCCCGGGAGGTTCGCAATCGTCCACGCGCAGGGCGACATCGCCGGGGAGCACTGGCCCGACCTGCTCGAACTGACGATGACCGAGCCCGAGATCCGCGTGGACGAGCGGGGGGCGACACGCGTCAGACGCGTCCACCGCGAGTGGATGGAGCCCCGCGCCACGTCTGTCGACCCCGCGCCCGGCGGTCCGGTGACCACCGTGGTCACGGGGGCCTCCGGGGTCCTGGGTCGGTCGCTTGCCGAGCACCTGGGACGCACCGGACAGACGGATTCCCTCCTCCTGTTGTCCCGTCGGGGTCGTACTCCCGAACTGGAGGACGTGGAGCGGGCCATGACCGGGATCGGGGTCCACACCGAGCTGATCGCCTGTGACGTGGCCGATCCCGACCAGGTGTCGAAGGTCTTCGCCGACGCCTCGGCGAACGGTCGGCCGGTGACGGATGTGGTCCACGCCGCCGGTGTCCTCGACGACGCGATAGTCACCGAACTCGATCCCGGGCGGTTCGACCGGGTGCTGCGGACGAAACTGGGTGGGGCGTCGAACGTGTGCAGCGCGATCGATCCGGCCCGCGCCCGATCCGTGGTGTTCTTCTCCTCGGTCGCCGGCGTGTTCGGCGGCTCGGGCCAGGGGAGCTACGCCGCGGCGAACGTCGGTCTCGACGCGCTCGCGCGGACCTGGACGGGGCAGGGGCTGCCGGTCCAGTCGATGGACTGGGGGGTCTGGGAGCAGACGTCCGCGATGACCGCCCAGATCAGCGAGGCCGGCGCGACACGTGTGGCGCGGTCGGGGATTGAGGTGATGACGAACGACCGGGCGCTGGCGTTGTTCGACGAGCTGCGGTCCGCCGATCGCGCGAACGTGATCGCTGCGGACTTCGACGTCGCGCGACTGGCGGAACTCATGGGTGAGGGCGGTCTGCCGAGGGCGTTGGCCGATTTGGTGGAGGACCGGTCACGACCAGGCGTGGAGGTGAGGGCGTCTCTCCGTGACGAACTCTCCGCCGTCGACGCGGTCGAGCGGACGGAGCTGCTCCTGAGGCTCGTGCGTCAGACCGCCGCGCGGGTGATCGGACTGGAGCCCTCCGCTCTGCCGGTGGACGACGGTCTCCTGGACGCCGGTTTCGATTCCCTCACCGCCGTCGAACTGCGCAACCAACTCGCGGCCCGGGCCGAGGTGGCTCTTCCCGCGACCCTGTTGTTCGACTACCCGAGTGTCCGGTCCATCACCACCCACCTCGAGGAGGTCATCGGGGTGGAGACGCTGGTCGGATCCGGGGAGGTCACGGAGGTCGACCTCGACATCGACACCGCCATCGGGGCGTTGGAGCTCTGGCTCGCCGGAGAACCGACGGGGGTGGACGACGCCCGCCGGGGAAGGATCGCCGGGCTCGTCACGAGCCTCGACAGGGCGCTCGGTGGAGACGGTTCGGACGACGAACTGTTCGACCTCATCGAGCAGCAACTCGGGGAGTGAGTGCCGCCCGCTGAGGATGGTCGCTCGACAGCGGAGCGACCCTCCTCAGCGGGGCGGAGCCGGAAGCCACACGGCGGTACCGACCACTCCGTCTCGTACGGACCAGCGACCGTGGAGGGTCTGGACGCGCCGGCCGCCCACCACCGGACCTTCCACCAGCAGGCGGGCATGGAGACCGCCGTCGGACTCCAGGACGATCTCGGCCTCGTCGAAGTCGAGCCACGTCCTCATCAGCGGGTACCAGACCTTGTACACGCTCTCCTTCGCGCTGAACAGCACGCGGTCGGCGTTCTCGGTCGGCACCCGGCTCAGACCCCTGATCTCGCCGGGTAGTGCGATCGTGTCCACGACGCCATCGGGTAGGGCGGCATCGATCTCGGCGTCGATGCCCAGACCGGCCAGATCCTCGGCGCGGGCCACCGCGGCCGCGCGCAGGCGATCACAGTGGGTCATCGAACCCACGATGCCCGGAGGCCACCGGGGGGCACCGCGTTCCGCCGGGACCATGGACGGGCGCTCGTGCCCCACCTGCGCGAGCGCCAGGCGGGCGCAGTGTCGCACCGTCGTGAACTCGGCCCGGCGTTTCGGCACGGCTCGGACCAGATGCGCGATCTCGTCGGGGAACAGCACCTCGTCCTCGGGGACATTGCCCGTGAACTGTGCAGTGCGCACGGTCGAGGGCAGGAGGAGGTCGAACATGTCGACCATCACGTCCGGCCGGTCAGGATGGTGACGGGACCGGGGCTGTCGGGCCGCTGCTTCCACTCCCGCGGATAACCGACCGACACCTCGTCGAACCGGACCCCGTCGATGTAACTGCGTCGCCGGATGTGGAGGTGTCCGTACACCATTGACCTGACCGGGAACTCCCGGTGCCAGGACGCGGTGAGGCTGGTGCCACACCATGGTGCGATTCCCTGGAAGTAGACGGAATCGACGGGTCGTTGGACGAGCGGGTAGTGGTTGACGAGAATGTACGGGACGTCGGGGTCGGACTGGGTCCGCAGGCGCTGGTAGGTGTCCTCGACACGGTCGCGGCACCATCGGCCGATATCCGGGTACGGGTCGCACTGCAGGAGCGCCACGTCCGTGAGCGGCAACTCCTCCGCTCCGTCCCGAGGCCGGAACGAATGGTCGTAGAGCGTCATCATCGAGGCGATGCGCACGGGTCCCTCGGCGGACTCGAACACCGGGTAGTCGTCCTCCGGGGTCACCACGCCCACCTCGCGGAGCGACCGCACCAGGTGCTCGTAGCGCGCGACCCCGCCGAGGCGGCACTCGTCGTGGGGGGAGGTCCACAGCTCGTGGTTGCCCGGGCACCAGATCACCCGGTCGAACCTCTCCCGCAACGTCCGCAGGGTCTCGATCACCGCGTCCGCCGTCTCGCACACGTCACCCGCGACGATGAGTTGGTCCCCGTCGGACGAGGGGACCAGCCGCTCCAGGAACCGTCTGTTCTCGGGATGGTTGATGTGCAGGTCGCTGATCGCCAGAAGTGCGGGTGTCACGGTGTCTCCCCTCGCCGGTTCGTCCGCGGCGGCGCGGGGGCCGACGCGGTATCGCCTACGACCTCACCTGTCCGTGAAGTGCTTACCGAGAACCCATCCCATGTGGGAGATCAACACGGGAGGCGAGGGCATCTTGTGGGTCGGGTCGATGGCGGCCCACGCATGGTGGACGTTGGCGGCCACCCGCTCCGGGGCCTGCCAGTCCGAGAACCTGGACGCCAGAAAATCCGTCGCGACGGCGGAGATGACCTTTTTCGGTTTCGAATCGTTCTCGAGAGCTCTGCGCACGAGTTCGTGGAGGAGTTCCACGTACTCGCGGGTCACGTCGATGAGTTCCGGCCCGCCGATCGGTCCGTGTCCGGGGATCACGACCTCGGCGTTCAGGCCGGCCAGTCGGTCGAGTGCCTCCAGCCAGGCCGAGGGGGTCTCACCGGCGAGCGGGATGACGCCGGATGCCACCAGATCACCCGCGACGATGGCCCGGTCCTCAGGGATCCAGACCGCGGCGTCTCCACCGGAACGCGCGGCGCCGAGATCGAGGATGTCGGCACGCCTGCCCGAGACATCCACCGTGAGATCACCTGCCAACACCTTGCCGGCGGGGGTGGGAACGATGTCCCCGAACTCGAACCCCTCCGTCAACAGTCGCATCATGACCTTCATGTCCGATGGCATGAGCGACGAGATGCGCCTGACCTGGGCCATCGCGGACGGATCGGACTCGCGCACCAGATCGGCGGCACCGGCCGCAGAGATGATCTCTAGTTCCGAGAAGAGCTGATTGCCACCCGTGTGGTCGGAATCGCCAGAGGTGTTGACGATCACGGAGACGGGCGCATCAGCGGTCAACGAAGCGAATTCGGAGAGCATCCGGTCGGTACCGACGACGTCGTTCAACGTGTCGATCAACAGAGATGACCGCGAGCCCAGAACGAGAGTGGCGTTCCCGAGGCCCCACGTGCCCGGAGGCTGCTGATAGACGCGGATCGCATCGGACACCCTGGTGGTGTGGAACTCGTGTGTCACGTTGTCCTTCTCGGCAGGGATGGCAGGTCGGGTGCATCGCTTCGGAACCGGATCCCAGCTGGCCCGAGCCGATTCGGCCTTCATGCTGACACAGCGCGGGGCGGTGACGGGGTGCCGGCGGAGCCTGTTCGGCCGAGTGACACTTCCGCTTCACCGGCAGGTACGTTCCCCGCCCGAACCGGTCCACATCCGGCCGTGGCGCGGGCCGGATAGTCGAACGCGTGGTGTTCTGCGAGTTGAGCGTCAGGGCAACTCGTGGTTCCCGAACTCGTGGCTCATGATTCGTCTCCAGGCCAGTGCCCGGATGTGTTCGCAGGCCATTCTCGGGGGGCTGGGGAACGGACCAGCACCGCCGCGGCCACGACCCCGGTTGTCACCCCCCGGACGCAACCGGGGTCGTGGCCTGGCGGTGAGCGCAGGAGTGCGGCGCCGGCTTGGCCGTGGTCGAATCGACCCTAGGTCGATTCAATGGAGTCGCCGTCCCGTTACGACGGGGCGGTCGCTACTACGTCCGGTCGCCACTACGGCCGGTCGCTGCTACTCAGTGGAGCGGGCGACGGGAATCGAACCCGCGTAGCCTGCTTGGAAGGCAGGCGTTTTGACTACTCGTACCTGCATCTTCGCAGGTGGCGGGATATTCAGATGCGCAACATGGGGTCAACTTTAGGCATCGTTGGGGGCCTGTTGGCTACAGTGGTTGGCTACAGTAGCCAAACCGCCCACACGCAGGGAGAACA
>Ga0194138_10000062_pt1 | contig 52621 bp, 69 predicted proteins | sample TARM_MetaG_T2_14_FD_134022 | JGI IMG/M metagenome (GOLD analysis project Ga0194138, IMG submission 134022) | Freshwater microbial communities from Pennsylvania, USA, analyzing microbe dynamics in response to fracking - TARM_MetaG_T2_14 (version 2) | ecosystem: Environmental > Aquatic >...
GTAATTTTTTTTCTTTTTCTAACCGATAATGTCTCTCGCCAAACGCTTTTTCTACCTTATCTTCTAGGTGTTCATATGTATTCTTACCAGTTACCCATGTCATTAAATTTTTAGTTAACATTCTGCCACCTCCAACAATTCTGGGCTTTCGTAAATGTTTCCGATAATCTTCAAGCCCCCGCCAAACCATCTGTTCTTAGGCTTATATCCACCTCTTATTTTGCGTAATCCATTACAGCGTAGACAATCGCCTTCAAATACTACTTCATATCTGTGCCCGTATTCATCTTCTACAATGTCATTAAAATATACTTCCACTCCGTCTTTGTCATTCAGACCTGTGTACTGCATAAGTTCAACACGCTCAAAAGGCTTTTCGATTTTGCCAAAGTCTAAGTCCACCAAACCACTCAGCCAATCTATAACCAGCACATCGTGCATTCTTTTTTCATCATAATCCCATGCTCTATATTTAGGTATCATCTCGCCACTTCCTACTTTTTTCTATGAGATTTTTACATAAACTCTTGTATATTTTTGCTCATTAATTAAATTTTCCCACTCGATGGTACTGCTTGCTTTATATGTAATCAGCTTAATATTTTGACGTTCTTTTTCAGCCTTGCTGGACATCTGAATGTTTCCAAATCGTTTCAAGAAGCCAGTTTTGAATTCGGATAAAGTTTCAAAATAAAAAGTGAACTCGTGCTGATACTCCAAACGCCCATTTACATAAGCGCCGTACCCTAGCTTAATCAAAGCCCTTTTCAAGACATCCCTCCTAGTCTTTCATGTAATAATCAGTAGCAAAGCCTTCAGCGCCTAGCGGTAGACCTTCAGCCCAATCAGGGATTTCCGACATAATCGCATTCATTTCTTCAATCGTGCGAGTGCCTTTTTTAACTTCGGCCACCGCCTCGTCATGAACGTGAAAGACAATCTCGTAGCCTGCTTCTTCTAGTCTAAGAAGTGCACCTGCTAGTAAATCACGCGCAGTAGCTTGAACGATGTTCTCGACTAGCTTTCCTCCGTATGTATCCTGCTTTTCGAAGTAAACTTTCTGGCCTTGACCTTCATAGGTGATTTTAGGCCTTTCCCACTTATCTAATTCCAATTTAGGACGTGCGTAGCTTAGCGTTCGTCCACTAGGCAGTTGAATAAATAAGAATCCCGCTTTTCTAAAATATCGTAATCCTTTTGGCCCTCTAACCACACCGCCTTTTTCTAACGCTTGAATAACGCGCCTCTGCGTGTCGTACCAAAACTTAACAATCTTGCTATTCGCTTTACGCCACGTATCAACCAACGGCTGCAACTCTTCCTCGTTGATGCCCTGTTCCAAGGCACCCATCGAGATAAGCGAGCCAACGCCCCCTTGATAACCAAGTGCTAAAGTAGCAACTTTCCCACGTTGTCGCATGTCGCTTGAAACTTTATCCACGCCGCCGAGATTAAACATCTGATCAGCAGTCGCTTCATAAATCTTGCCATGTTCACGGAACGCATCAAGCACCCACTCCTCGTTCGCATACCAAGCAATTACGCGTGCTTCAATCGCGCTAAAGTCACTGATATGTAACTCGTAACCATCTTTAGCTACAATACTCGTGCGAATTAACTGCTTTAACACGTCTGGTACATCGTCATAAACCATTTCCATCGCTTCCAAATCGCCAGCTTTAACTAAGTGACGAGCAGTGTCCAAGGTTTTCATGTAATTTCGAGGCAGGTTCTGGACTTGGATTAAACGTCCTGCATAACGACCTGTACGTGAAGCGCCATAAAATTGTAAAATGCCATGCATTCGACCATCGGTATGTGTCGCGTCGCGCATCATGATGTATTTCTTCGTTGAGGAATTAGCGAGCTGTAATCGTAGCTCAATTGCTTTTTTCACATCACCTTTAACGATGTTGTTGTCTAAGTAACCTTCTAATATTCCTTTGGCTAACGTATCAACAGGAAAATTCTGAGAATGAAACCACTCTTTCAATTGCGCCGGAGAGTTCGGATTTTCTAGACCTGTTAAAGCTTTTAATTCGGCCATCGTTTCTTCTCTCAGTGCTGCATCCATTTCAATTGCTGCTTCAGCCAAATCTGTATCAATCTTCACGCCTAAGTCATGCATTCTTTGGTCTTGGTGGTACAGCTCCCACTCCGAATCAGGCATAGGCAAAATGCCGATTCTATCGTCAATTGCCATCTCAACCACCACGTCTTGGCCACAGTACTGCATAAAGTTCTCCCAGCGTTCAGAATCATGTTCAGGCAAGTTGCGAGTTCTCATGCCATTCGCCTTAGTCGGCTTACAAGGTTTAGAGAAATAATTAATCAAATGCGTACCTGCTGTATCTTTTTGTTCTTCAATAGATAGATACTCCGCACATTTACCTAGCGAGGCAGGCAAGCCTAGTTCCATTGCTTGGACCATCGTACATTGCCACTGCGTCGGATCTAATTGTTTGCCGAAATATTTAGACAGCGCCACGCGCTCAAACTGCGCGTTGTAGGCTTTTTTCAAAACATCAGGACTTAATATCAACTCTCTAATGTACTGCGGTAAATCGGACTTAGTGAGGTCCCAGACCTCTACTGGACCACCATCAATTGAAAAAGCAAATATTAACACTTGAAAATTTGGAGTATCGACGTATTTATAAACGCCCATCTTAATGTTGTTATCAGAATATGTTTCAATATCAATCGACATTTTTTTAAGCTTGTTACGTCTTAACCATTCAAAGTAATAACCTGTGTCAAATGTAGGATGTGCCGTGCGCTGCACGATAACCTCCGTCATAGTTAAACCTCCTAGTATTTAAAGAAAGGGGCTAAAGCGCCCCATATTCAGCCTTAAATCAAATCGTCTAAATCTTCATCTAATTCTTCTACTTCGAAATCTTCAAAATCTGATTCAGCAGAAGCACGTCCACCCAAGTAATCGCCGTGGCCAAGTGACATTACGTTGTTTAAACCGGCCGTAACCCCTCTATTGCCCGCAGTGTTATATGCGTAGAAATTCACGGATACGTGAGCAAATACACCTGAGTAGATATCATCTTGACTGTCTGTTTTCTTTTTGTATTTATCTAAAAGACCTGGCTTTTGAGCGCTGTTCACATTCATAAACATGTGGCCCTCGAACTCCGGATTAGCTTCTAAGTCCAATTCTTCGTCCGCGTCTCGTAACGTAATTTTCAAGCGGTCACGCTTTACACCTTTTAAATGAGTAGCTTTACCAGCTTCATAAGCAGCGTCAATCGCGCGTTCAATTCGAGCTAAATTCTTTTTATCGTCTTTAGGAATCAGAATCATGCATGAGTATTTAGGATCTTGACCTTCTTGTATAGCTTTTGGCTCTAGTAAAGCGACGTATGATAAGCGAACATTTTGTAAGACTACTTTTGTATTTGATGGTTTGTTTGACATAATAAATTCCTCTTTTCGTTTTTATAAGTTTTTAAAATCTTCTTCTGCACTTTTTTCTGACAAGTCTTTAAGAGTTTTCATGTAAAGTAAATTTTCATCAAAACCTTTAGCGGCGTACCACTTATACAAGTTGCGAGCATAATTTGCGTCAATATCTCGGATATCAATACTTCTGCTACTTGAGACTGGGTGAGAGAAATATTCTTTCTCTTGCTGTTCTTTCGATACATCAGTGAACTCCGCATAATAAGCTTCGAAGTCTTCAAGTTCCCAAGCGTCATAGCCCATATCTTCAGCCCAACTCACAGCTACACCTCTTTCCCCTATAACTCGGCGAAATCGTCTTGTGCAGACTCCTCACTATTAATTGCTGGACGTTTGTCTTTAGCAGGAGCTAATACAGGTTTACCTGCTGGCTTGATAATCAAGTCATCTGCAATTTTGGCGAAATTCGCCTTACCGACAACTTTTTCTAATGCGCCTAAAGCGAGCAATTCTTTTGGCTTCAGAATCTTATCCGCTTCGTAGCCTTCCATCATCAAGCGAACTTCTAGCTCACTTTTATCTGTAATTACACGATTGCTGCGACCTTCAACCAATTTCCAACCAGGAATCACTTTACCTTGCAATGCTGAATGCAATGCATAATTCTCAACATCATCTAACCAACTTTTGATTTCTTTTGCTTGGGCTAAAATCTCTGCTATTTCTTCATCATCTAACAACGCATTTTCCTTAAAGTCGTACTTCTCGATAATTTCAAAGTTCTTCTCTGCTCTCGGACGCAGCGTAGCCCTAACTGGACTGAAGCGCAGCACATCAGCTTTTAAATTCCATTCGCCAATACCTTCAAAAGCATAAACGGCACGAGGTGCGACGTAGTTATTCGCCCAGTAAAGCAACTCTTCAACTTCAATCTCAAACGTTGACACATTATCTAATCTCGGCTGAACAATCGTCATGCGGATGCGATCAAAATCGTACAGCAAGTCGTAACGATCATAAGCACCTAACGCATATAACATTAATTGCGGATTCTGATAGGCGTCAACTGGGACTCCTTTTCCATACTTCAAATCAATCACTTCGATTACGCCGTCGGAGATAATCACGACGTCGGACGTGCCAAAGCTGTCAGGCACCCACTTGCTAATATCGACCTGCACCTCTAACTCCATACGCGCATTCTCGTACGCGTTGAAATGTTCAATTACCAAATCTGCATACTGTCCTGTGAAATCTTCCATTTCTTGGTTGTAATACGTGAGATTGTCAATCACTTCGTCACGCTTCGCTTCGTAATCTTCAAACGGATTAAGGAAGTGCTGAAGCTTAAATTCAGCTAATGTATGCGCGTCAGTCCCTTCTATTGTGTACGCTGTATCTTTACGCGGAACATCGGTTTCCAACTGTACAATCGGCGGAACGGCCATCCATCGTACAGCACTTGACGGACCAAGATAGGCGTGCTTCGTCGGACCAAATTCTTCTGCCATAGCCATGTTAGTTCCCACCTTTTTCAATAAGTAACAAGCCTTCGTAAAACTCCGCGTAGTGTTTCTCGTCCATTTGACCGAATTTAGCTACATCGAATCGTGCTAATAAAGCTGTTAACTCTGCTTTAACTGCGCCGTTAGCTCTCAAAAGATCACCCATCTTAGTTACGATAGTAGACTTGTCCACAGGCTCAACATTCTCAACTGGGAAATTAGTTTCAGTTGTCGTTTTTACTTCATCTTGAGCAGCCTCCCACGCAGCTTTGCTAGCGAACACTTGCGCTTCATCCGGAATCTCTTGCCCTTTACGTGAGCTGCCAAAATCTTCGCCTAGTAACCAATACGTCATCTTAGTCGCAATATTATCTTCAACTTCTTCGGATTCTTCTTTAACGCTGTCCTCAACTTTAATTTCAGAAGCTTTTTCCTCTGGTTTAGGTTCAGCAGCCTTTTCGATGATCTTGTCAACAGTTTTTTCTATTGTTTTTTCGTCTTTAACCTCGACTACATTGTTCTCGACTTGTTGGCCAACCCCGAAAGATTCAACCAAGCCATCTAACTTCTCTTTCAATTCCGTTGCGTTATCTGCGATAATTTCAATTTTAAACATGTAATTTTCCTCCTAAATGATTCAAACGAATTGTAGCTAACATATACTCAAAGTCATCAGCCATTAAGCCAATTGGCCTTACAGGCGCTGTAAATTTCAACTCAACTGTTTCATGGCCTAAATCTCTGGCCAATTTCAAAGCGTCATAGAAATACTTAGTGTTAATACCAAACTCGAAATCTTCTTCGAATAAAAATCCAGATTCGTAAACAGCTTCAGTAATCAAGCTATCCTTACCTAATGGCCTGATATTTATTTCGCCTAAAACCGAGAATTTTAAAGCTACAGCATTTGACTCTTTCAGAAACGGATAGAGCATATCCATAAACGGACCTGTCTCCAGCGTCCCTGCTGCAACACCAGCGTTTTTAACATTTCGGTCTAATAGTTTAACCATTTGTTCCGTTGCCTTCCCTTTCTCGCCAACACTATAATCGACTTTATCTAAGTGCATCGTTTCTTCTAGGGTGATTCTGGCCACACGGTAGAATGAACCAAATATGACTTGGTCAATGTCGACCATACGAACACCTCTGAAATTCTCTTTGCGATTTTCATACGCTTCATGAGTGTCCATTAAAACTAAATTTTCTTTTTCTCTAACTTCGTTTTCTTGGATTTTAGCTAACCGTCTCTCTCGCTGCTTTTCGGTTTCGCCTTCAACTTCTTTCGGAACCTTCAATTTCTTTTTCAAGCCTGCAGCCTTTTTAAACTTTAATTCCTCAAAGGAACTATGATGCGCCTGGATTATTTTAGAATTATTTGCCATTTTGTGGTATACTCCTCTCAGATAGATTTAACATTGAGACTGCCTCTGCAAAGGTAGTCTTTTTTACGTCCTGCAATTTCCTCACCTCCCTTCATTTGTCTGTTTAGCGCGGTCTACTTCGCGCTCCCATCCTTCCAAATAATCGTTATACCGTTTATGTAATTTTGCCTTTAAAGCCGGATGCGCCCTCAAGTACCGATTGCGGTCCAAGTTGACTTGCGTTAAAGACAGCCAATTTTCAAATGACAAAGGTTTTACGTTTTCTAACATGTCACATCCCCCAAATCTTCATTGAACTGATAGCCAATGTGGTATATTTTTATGAAACGATCATGCTTCACTTTGTGTGTCATAGTCTTCAGCCACTTAACGTGATTGAAAGATACTTTTAGCTGCTCAGCAATTTCAGTAAGTGAGCCTTGTGCTAGCAAACGGCCATCTTTATAAGCTCCATACACTTTTCTGTTGTTTAAGTTAATGCTGTTTGGTGCTACCTTGTAGGTTTTATACAAATCTGTTTCGATGTCTGAAATTGGTAAATCTCGCTTGATAACTAGTCCATCTTTCAACAAGTGGTAATATCTTGGTTCTGTAATGCCTAGATACTTAATGAATAAATCTTTTGGACCTTCGAACATCAGCTTGCCATCCGCCGTGTAATAGGCGTATTTAATAGAAAAATCTATATCAAAGTATTCTTTAATTAATCTCATACTATAGGAACCCACCACGCCACCTTTTTCCCAGTTGAATACACTACTTACACCAATCTCTTCAGCTAATACTTGCCTTGAAATGTTCCATTCTTCACGGTACTCTTTTAGGAATTTAGGTAAATCTCGGTTGTAAAGACTTGTTTCTTGGAATTCCATTTCATCACCAACTTTTTAATAAGTAATAAATTGCGTATAAAAAAGTACCTACTAATGTACCTGCGCAGATAATCGCTGTGAACTTTGTTACGCAGCTGTTGTTGTCGTTCATTTTTATCCCTCCTATATATATTCCGCTCAAACAAATCAGCACCAACCTCAAAATTATCTGGTAGCGGATAGAAATCTTTCTTAAACTCAATCCCATCTCTCGACACTGTGAATGAATCACCATCTGAATCAATGATGTTAAACTCGCAATGCAAATATTGCGGATATGGATAATCAAACTCAGTTGATTTAGTCGCATATCGAGCTACTGCTTCTTGAACGATGCCATGTTTGAAATTAGCTATTCGACCTAAGTACACGACTTTAATTGATTCGCTATTTATAAATTGACTTCTGACCAAGTCTTGGACTTGCTTAAGTGTTTTCATTTACTCACCTACCTATTACATATTGAAAAATCTCCACATATGCGTTCCTGTCCAGTCCAGTATTCTGATACACTCGTTGCTGGCAGAACGCTGTAATGGATAGAAACAAGACGCAGAATATAACTACCGACAGAACCGATTGGATTAATACTTTCGCCGTTTTCTTCCACACTCTCCAATCAAACATCATCATAATGTCGCTCCTCTATTGAAGTTTGGGCAAACTTAACTAGCAAGTGAAATATCTGTCTAAGCCTCTCCTCGTCTATCATGTTGCTGTGATATTCCGTACTCATTGCGCACACTTCACGCCTAACCACTGAAGCGACTATCCAATTAATTGGGCCATCATCAATGATGTAGTCAGTTGATGTACGATTAGCAACTTTGAAACCTAGGTCCTCAACTTCACTTTTAAATTCTGCATACCTCACGCTCTCACCGCCAAACTGAAGCCTTTACGTGGTTCAAAATAAATGTGATGACCAGTCAACTCGTCAGTGGCAAAAAAATGATAGTTATCTGGAACCGACTCGACTACTTCGGCAGTGCCGTAATAACCCTCATACCAATTTGTTATCATCTTTATTTACCTCCTAGGATGTTGACAAAGTTATCTTCTAAGAACTGTTTTGTTTTCGTGGCCAAGAATAAATAACCACTCTTACCGCCTGTTGGATATTTGACGAAACCACCTTCATCGATATCAATTCTACGTTTGTATTTTGGGACTTCTAAAATCGTATCTTTTAACCATCGTTCACTGCGATTAGTTCGCTCACACACTTCTTTTAACGTCCACCAAGTCCCGACGTCATTATCTTTAAGCAGATCGTTGTAATCGGCTGTTAGAAGCAAGGTGTATTCAGGCGGTATGCTGATCAACACTTCTGCTTTTAATTTTTGCTCCATGATGCACCTCCTACTTTACTCGTTGGACTCTAATTCAATAATTTTAAGAATGGCTGGTGTCGGTGTTAAATCTGAAGCAGAAAACGCAACATAACTAATGTTCTCGATGAACCTGATTGCTGTTTCATATTCTTCTCTTTTTATCGCTGTATATCTCACCACGTTCATTCGGTTTTTTAACTTCGTGTGAATTCTTCGGGTAAATAACCCTTTCCAAGCTTTGAATAGGTTATCGCTATATTTTCTACCGTCTAAATGCTCTCTAGCTAAATCAGTTGACAACTTCCAAATGATTGATTGAATTACTTTTTGCTCTTCATAATTGATCGTGATTTCTTTAGAAACTTTATCTACCATCGAAATTAGACGCTGTTCAGTTTCTTTAACGCTTTGTTTGATGTTTCGCATCTCTTTGATAATTGCTAACTGAGTCAATGCGCTTTGTTCTGCTTGATCTAACTCGTAATTGTTATATCTCATCATTTCAGTCATTTATAATCTCTCCTTCTATAATCATGTTGTTGGTTATTTTTTTTGTAATATCTTCGTTCAATTTCAAGAAACGGCTTAAAAGAATATCTAACTCACTCTTAACCAACGTGTCATTAGCCACCGCATCCGATAAATCGCTGTAAACCAACACGCTTAGTTTGGCTAACAAGGCATTGCCCTCTTTTAACACTTTGTGCAAACCGTCATAGTCTGCTATTTTCTGTTGCACTCGGTTAAGCTCTCCCTGCGATTGTTGAATAGCATTTGTGAGTTCATCATATTTTTGCGACTTCTCGTTGACTTCTTTGCGTTGATTTAATAAATCTTGGTGTTCTTTTTCTAAATGTTCATTGCGTTTGGTTAAGTAATCTTTCGTGCGCTTCAAGTCCTCGTAATCGCTTGGAACAATTTGTTTCTCAATAATTTTCGGTTCTTGTCGCTGTGCTTTTTCCAACTGTTCGTAAGTTTTGTTAATAACATCATCTTTCTCGGCTAGTTGCCTTTGGTGCTGTTCGGCTTGTTGCTGGAGTTGTTTTTTCAACTCCTGCAATTCTCTCGTGGTCATTTCATCAGGTGTTTTGGTTTTACCTTTATCAGTAACGTGTTCCTTAGTGCGTTCTTCTTCAGGAAGAGTTGAAATTAGATATAAAGCTCTACCACCTAAATGCGACCACGTGTCCGTATTTGGCAATTCACTAGCCACTTTCATAAAACGCTGAGCTTCACGAATGTCCATTTTCAAGTTCGATTCAACCCACTTGATAAAGTTCCCATGCGCTAAATCATTTTCTTTAACATGGTTTAAACGTCTACCTATTTCCCAAATTGATTGACCTGCAATGTTCTTGTGATGATTTATCTCTAGTTCGATTTGTTTCAAATCTGTGGATAAACTTATCTCATTCACTTGCATGCTCCTTCCTTAAACTGATATACTATCGCATTTATGCGACTTCTTACTTAAAAAAATTTCTATTGCTTCTTCATTAGACAACTGCATAATCTTTGCAATTTCCGCCACTTCTCCTATTGAAAAATCTCCATTGTTTTTCATTTTTCTATAAAAAGTACTTCTGTCTATTCCAATAGATTGAGCCAATTCTTGTTGAGAAAAACCTTTTTCAACAATCTTACCTCGCAACTTATTAACGTCCACCATGTGATTACCCCCTTTCCATTGTCGCATTCGTGCGACTTATTAATTAAATAATAACAGTTAAGGTTTCAATAGTCAAGAGATAAATCGCATTTCTGCGAAAATAGTTAAAATAAAAACTCTTCATTATATGTTGCATTAATGCGACTGATGATTTATAATTAAGACATAAAGAAAAGAGGTGAAAAAATGGATATCGGCAAAAGAATGAAAGAAAGACGAAAACAACTTAAAATGACAGCCGATGAGATAGGCGAGAAATTAGGCGTATCAAGAGCAACGATTTATAGATACGAAAAAGGTGACATCGAAAAGTTTCCAATCGAATCATTAGAACCCTTGGCTGAAGCGCTTCAAACAACTAACGAATACTTGATGGGTTGGGAGTTTGAAAGGGATATTCTACCAATCTATAAAGAACTTACCCCTCAACGTCAAATCAAAGTATACAACTTCGCTGAAAAACAACTTGATGAACAGAATAACATCATCAATGTTGATTTTGCAAAGGAAGACAGCAAAACAATCATTACCAACAGACGAACTGCTGCAGGATCCGCTTTACACGTGGATGATACAGACGCAAGAAAAGAAGTTGTATCATCAGCGCTAATACCTAAAGGTGCAGACGAGCTAGTAGAAGTTGTTGGTAAGTCAATGGAGCCTTTAATAAAAGATGGCCAAGAAGTATATATGAGATATCAGCCAAGTGTTGAGAATGGCGAAATTGCTATTGTAAGGATTGAAAACGAAGGCGTGACTTGTAAGCGGGTCTATGCTGATAATGGCACAATCACGCTAAAGTCTGAAAATGAAGAGTATGATGATATGCATTTTGACGCTAGTCAAGTGGTAGTTTTAGGCAAGGTCTTGTTATAAATAAAATTAAAAAGGAGAAATCTAAATGAAAAGAAAAATTTTTTTTGTTTTCGGAGTTCTTAACCTCATCTCTGCAATTTCTGCTAATTTTTTAGGGGAGCCTATTCCGGATCAACAACAATTGATAACTGTTATGACATTAGTAGGGATATTGCTGATTACACTAGCGGTAAGAATACCAAAGCATGAGAAAACATCCGGAATTACGAAACATAAGAAGATAAAAAAACATGAAGAAAAAGAACAGTATTTCGACCCTGACAAAATGATAACCGCAACTGTGGGAGTGGATATGGATAGGAGATTAATCGGCGTCAAACATTTCAGAAAATTCTCTGAGATTTGGCCACTAGAAGAAATACAAACTTATGAAATTGTTGAAAATGGACAGTCTATTTCTTCGGGCGGAATAGGAAGTGCCGTTATCGGAGGTATGGCTTTTGGCGGAGTAGGAGCCATAACAGGAGCAATTACGGGAAAAAAAACACAAAACAAAAAGGTAACTACTTTCTGCGTTAAGTTGAATACGAATAACATAGACAAACCTGTCAGATACATAAATCTAATCTCCGGACCAACAAAATCTAACTCTTTAACATATAAAAATGCCGTCTCTGACGCAGATACTATCATCGCAAGCTTGAATATTTTAATGGGTAAAAACGAACGCACATAAAGAAAAATCCCAATTTGAAGGTCAGCTATCACCTGAAGAAATGGCAGATTTAGAATAAACAAAAGAAGCCCACACTAACGCCGGCAAGCAAATAAGTGTGAGCGGATGAAAAAATACCTATATTAGGCTTATTTTCTATGCCCTATTATAGCATAAATAGGAGGAGTTTGAATGGCTTCTTATACTAAAAGGGGCAAAACATGGACGTATATCGTATCTTACAAAGATAAAAACGGCGAATTTCAAACAGCGCGCAAAGGTGGTTTTCGCACCAAGCCTGAGGCAGCTGCAGCAGCTAGAGATATTGAAATCGCAATAGCCAAAGGTCATGATCCTAGCGTTAAGAAAAAACTTTTCTCGGACTATTTTAAAAATTGGATGGAATTATATAAAAAACCAGCAGTAACAGAAGTCACTTACCGTAAATATAAAGTGGCCTACAACAATATTAAAAAATTATTTCCTTACGAGACACTTGAGGATTTGGACCGTGACACATATCAAAGAGCGCTAAATGAATACGCCAAAACTACGGCTGAATCAACAGTCAAACGCTTAAACAGCTACATAAGAGCGTGTTTAGCATACGCCTTAGAAGATAACACCATCTTCCGGGACCCGACGTTTAAAGCGGTAATTTCGGGCAATAATGAACGGGTAGTCGATGAAGAGGCGAAATTTTTAGAGAGAAAAGATTACGACAAGCTGATGGCCAATATTTCAAAAAGACCTCTGACGGCGTCAAAAATGCTGGTGATTATAGCTGCTCACACTGGCGCACGATATGCAGAAATTTTAGGTTTGACGTGGAATGATATTGATTTCGAAGCCAAAACTGTGACCATTAGTAAAACTTGGCTATATAAATTGAAGCCGCCTGTATTCGGTGAAACTAAGAATAAAAAACGGCGCGTGATACTTGTAAGCGACGAATTGCTCGCCTTTATAAAAGAGATTGAAGCACACCAAGAGTTAAACGGCTCTAAAATTGATCGCATCATTAACGCACCCTGCTCAAACGAAGCAGTCAATAAATATTTACGCAAAGTGCAAACACAGATAGGCGTGACTGAGAAACAAATAACACTACACGGGTTACGACATACACACGCTTCGCTATTGCTTTACGCCGACGTAAACATTATGCTTATAGCAGAACGACTTGGACACAAAGACGTGACCGTCACGCAGACCGTCTATTCTCACGTATTAGAAGAAATGCGAAAAAATAAAGAAAATCAATTGATAAATTCTTTGAAAATTTTTTAATTTTTATGCCAATTTCAAACATGTCTATGCAGTAGCTATCCTTTAGCTTATAAAATAGTTTGCACATATTTTACACAAGTTAAAAATTAATGCTATAATAGCAAGGTTAGCAGGCTATTGAAATTCCCTTCAGAGGCGTTTTATTAATATTCATAGCAAGTAATAGCAATTAAAAACGTTGATTTGAAAGCTTTTTTAGAATTAGCTATACTTTAGCTTTTAAAACATTTTACACATATTTTACACATAAATTTAGACCGTCTTAGGACGGTCTTTTTGTTTTGTTTATCGTGGTATTGATATGATTTAAGCAGAAAATAACCGTCAATTTTACACAAGTAAAAATTCCTACTATTATATACACCTTTAAATTTGTGCATGATATACAAATTAAATAATTATACATAATTATGCACAAAACACTTTACAAGTTATACATAATCATGTATAATATAATTAAAGAGTAAGAGATAAATAAAAAACAGAAAAGAGGAAATGAAATGGAAAAAGTATACGAGGTAATTAACAAGGAAATCGCAAAATTCAATTTATCATACGACCAAGACGACGCAACGGAAAGCCAAAAAGAAAACACAAAACAATTTGACGGGCTAAGCCATATTAATACATCTAAAGTGAGTGCAGAAGCTTCGTGGGAATTTTCAAAGGTAATCGAAAACATCTTGGCAATTGTTGAAGATGGTGTTAAAACTTTCGAAGAAGTTCCAGAGGGCGCAATCTTAAAAGGAACCCCAGAATACAAAGAACGTGTAAAAAACGAAGAACCAAAGAGTGTAGTTACAGGGTTCAGAAGAAGATTTGGCTATACACAATTAAAAAACATTCAGTTCGATGGATTTTCAATCATTACTGAAAAAACATTTTACTTCGAGGGTGATAAATAATGAAAGTAGATTTAAAGGAAATAGATAAGTTATTAAATGAAAGCAATCTTAGCGAAGTGGCAAAAGCGGTGGGAATACCCTACCGCACACTACAAGCTTGGAAGCGTGGCGAAAATAAATGGTGGACCGATACACAACAAAAGCTAACCGCATTGCAAAACTACCTAAATACGGAGGATAACAAAATGGAAAATATAACACTATATTTCAAAACTCGAATTAGCGGCGGTGAATATAGATATTCTGATATCGTTGAAGTGTCTGCTACTTGGGGAGAAAATGTTTTTAAAGAGATTTTCAATCAGCTATACAGCGAAATGAAACGTCGTGATGAATGGATTTTCTACAAATATGATTTCGAAAAGACGATGGAAAAAGCTCAAAAGTATTACGGAAAGCCAATAGAAGAATTTAGTGACTTTGAAGCTTCGGCTTTAATCAGTGAAGCAATAGGACATGTAGAGGTTTCAGAGTGGTTGGGATATTATATCATGAAAGACGGTGTCATCTATCGCTTAGGCTCAAGCGAAACCAACGAAAACATTTTCACTTTTAAGGACAATAACGGAAATAAAATAAATCTTCCGCTATAAACAAAAACAGCCCCACAGCTCAAAAAGAGTAGTGGGGTTTCTATTTTGTTAAATGTCCATTATTAAGCTTTAGTGATTTTGTATTTCTTGCCTTCCCAGAAAAATTCGCCGTCTTTCAAGTCGACAGCAGGTGTTTGACTACCTTCGTCTTTCGGCTGCTCTTCTTTAGGCGCTTCAACTACATCTGTCGGAGGCAGTGGTTTTGTCGGCTCTTGTGCCTTTTTAGACGGGTCTTCAACATATAATTTTTGACCACTAAAAATTACATTCGATGATAGTCCGTTCCAGTCCTTGATGTTAGCGACTGTAATTCCGTACTTCTCGCCGATTAAGTATAAATATTCGCCAGATTTAACCGTGTGTGTTTTTAAGCTGGCATTACTTGCGCCCCAATTAGCTCTTGGCTCTTCCAGGTCCTGCTCTAGGATCCAGCTAACCTTGTTTTTCAGCAGATAGGCACGTTTAGAGTAGCTCACATTAACTGCCATTGATTTAACGACGGTATCGGTATCACCAGCAAAGTCTTTTGATGGCTTTTTACCAAAACTTGGGTTATTCGGAATAAACCATGCTGAATGCCCTTTGCGAATCTTAACTTTAGCACCATCTTTCACTACATCAAATTCTTGTGTCGGCGCTTTATAGGCCGGCCATTTAACGTCATCCAATCCGCCTCCACCTGTTGCAGGTGTTGATGGAGTAGCTCCAGATGGCACTTCTTGCATACCAAAGTAAGCATTAATTCCATTAGCCAATCCTTCCGCCATTTGAGTTGTATATTTATCTTGTTGACTGCCAAAGATTTTATCAAAGTCAGTTGTACCAGACATGAAACCAAGTTCCATTAATACAGCTGGCATTGTTACTTCTCTAGTCATATGGAAATTTGTCCAGTTAGTTAATACAGAAGGGATTGAGCCAGCGCCGTAAATTGTTTGACCTTGTTTACGATATTGTGCCATAATCGCATCTGCTAGCTTTTTAGAATTAGTAGAGCGTGAGTCACGATCATAGTTCGCATAGAAAGCACCGATACCATTTGTTGAGTTTTTAAAAGTGCCTATCCAATTCGCATGAATTGATACCATGATATCAACTTTTTCCGCATTAAAACGGTTAGTTCTTGCCGTTAGAGACGTGTCATTTGCCATCGGCTGTTGAACACCATAAGTTACTTTGTGTCCTGATTTTTCCAATAAAGTTTTTAGCTTTTTGGCAACGATTGAGTTAAAAGTATGCTCCTCATAGACTCTACCGCCAGTTGATACACCTTTACCTCCACCGGTTTCCCACGTGTTCGCACCGTGTCCAATATCTAATCCAATATATGTCATTTTTATGTCTTCCCCTTTATTCGTTTCTTCCTTAGGAGTCTCTTCAATATCTTTCAAGCTTGCGCTTTCCTTCATGCCATAGTTCTTTAGCCCATAGTTATCAATAGTTCTTAATAACTTAGCCGCATACCCAATCGAGGTTGAGGTAGGAACATCTGTTGCATATCTTCCTGGACCCATTAGGGCTTTAGCTTCATCTTGGTAGTTTTTAGCCTCTATCGCCTCTTTATAAGCCACGTTTTTACGGTGTGAGGTCGATACAAAGAATAGCGCCTGATCTGCGACACAATCCTCAACTGTTTTATATTTTCTGAAGTTGTCACGAATTTGGATCTCTTTACCGTTCACCGTTTCACCTGTTTTTGCATTAAAACTGTCGCCTGTCCACGGCGCTGATGCCTTAATGCCGAAACTGTTATTCGCATTCTTAAAAATATCACTCGTGAAATTCCCTGTCTCGTGGACGGCTTGAGCTAATCTAGTCAATTCTGAAATCGGGGACGGATACTTCTTGATCAGCTGTGCCATTGTTTTAATATCCATGTTAAGCTCCTTTCGTTGAAAAAAGACGGAGGTTAATCCGTCTTAGGTATCTCTTTTTTATAAATCTGTTGGTAATTTAAGCTTAAATAGTTTAGTGGCCAACTCATAAATACCGGGTGCGGCGATCCCGCCTGTCACCCCGACATATACGTTGGATGCAAAATCTCCACCGAATATTTGCATGGCAATGATTCCTCCGACAACTCCTAGTGTTAAATTTAGCAAGTGGATCTGTTCGGCTGTTAATTTTACAAACGCTTTTGCGATTTCTGAAATTACCGCGATTGCTATTGCGATGACAACCACTAAAGCAACTGTTTCGTTATCCATTAAATTTCCTCCTTTACCGGATTTGACATTTTGTAACGATGAAATTCTTCTTGAATTTTGTGTTTTTCGTTTCGTTCTAAGTCGTAAGCAAGCTTCAATTCTTTAATCGTTTCTTCTTGCTCTTCGATTCTGCCGTGAGCGATCGTTAATAAACTGTTAGCGCTAGTTTTGTTGGCGTTAAAAAATTGAAAGATAGCACTGACTATCACTCCAACCGTTCCGCCTCCAATCAGCGTTAAAAAAATAGACGTCGTTTCATTCAAATCAGAAATCCCCCCTGTACGATATTCGGTAGCATATCGCGGCGACTAAAGCAGTGTACATGTAGGACGGGTTAGGATAGCCGGTACCAAAACTATAGGTAATTGCCAACACTAAAAGACCTGTCCAAAGTGCTGACAAGCCTAAAATACCAACTCTTTTTAAGAAAGCCCGATTTGTAATCACCCCCAAAATTTTAATGATAGCCCAAATGATCAGTAGTGCACCGATAATATCTTCAGGCAAACTAGAAAAATAAGGTTCGACGTTAGCAATTAAATAGCCGTCGTAATAAATAGTGAACGCTCCGAAAAACAAACTCATAAATGAGACGCAAAAGCTGTAGAAAATTTGCGGTATCCGTTCAGCCTCTTTAATTAGTTGACGTTTAAGTTCACGGTTCGACATGATGAACACCGCCGTTCTGCTTCTCCAGTTCTGCTTTGACTCCGTCATAAAAAATTGACGGAACGTCTTCTAGTCTGCGAAGACCGGCGTTAATTAATCTGACATATACTCCTACCATATTAGACACCTCCTAACATCATCTCGACCAGTTCAGCGATTGCTAAATCTGAAGTCATTTGATTTTGTTTAATGGTCGACAAGATATAATCATCTTTTGTGTACTGCTTTAATTGATATCGGTAATGTACTACTGGTACTGTTTCTTCCCCAGTTTCAACCTCAACTTGAAATTCTTCAATATCTGTTGCTTCCCAAACTGAATACTCGTCAACTACGATCGGTTCTGGCAGTGTGTTACTTTCTACTATTCCGTGGTCTATCATTATGCAACTCCTCCTTTTATGTAATGTGTGTAATAGTAATCTGAGTGCACCTGCAACGGTGCGCTATATTTCTGATACAATCTGTGCGAATCGCAGTGTTTCAGCCAACCTTTATAGCTATTAAATGCTGCCCAGTCGTGTTCCGACATGTGTTGCCCTGATTCAATTTCCTTTGAGATATGAGTCATTTTACGTTTATATTCCTTGGCAATTGATTTTCGCAGCAACACAAAATCCTCAAATGTTCGGTAGCCAATAAAATCAACCCCTCGAACAAATGTGGGGAACACCTGCCAGTTGTCTTTTACTTTTAAGCTCAATTTACTTTCGAGATTATCGCTAATTTCGATCCGGAGTCTATGTAATTCGTCTTTATTGTCACTTAGAATTACTATGTCATCCATGTAGCGATAATAATATTTAACTTGCTTGACTTCTTTAATCCAGTGGTCAAATTGCGATAAATAATAGTTTCCGCTGTATTGCGACAAATAGTTTCCAATCGGTATTCCTTTGGTACCTTCTGTTGAGTCAATAATTTCATCGAGTAACCAAAGTAAATTAGGATCTTTAAACTTGCGACGGTATTTTTGTTTCAAAATATCATGATTTATTGAGGGGTAGTATTTAGAAACATCCATCTTCAGACAATATTTAGTACCTTGAGGGTCTTTCTTTATGGCTTCTCTCATCTTATTAAGACATAAGTGGGTTCCTCTCCCAGGTATCGCACTATAAGTGTCTGCCGTAAAATGCTTGATTAAGACAGGCTCAATGACTAGCATAATCGCCCATTGACAAATTCTATCTGGGAAATAAGGCAGTTTAAATATCTCCCGTTCTTTGCCGCTGTCGGACTTAATAAATGTTTCGTATTCCGAAGTTTTGTAAGTCTTATCCATTAGCATTTTCTGCAACTTTTCTAAATAATAATCAGGATTTTCATCCACCATTTTCACTTCTTTGTACCAACCTTTACCGACTTTTGCTTTTTGATGAGCCTTTTTAAGGTTATCCATGTTATACACTTTTTCATATAAATTCCCGTAACGTTTCAATGGTTTTTAGAACCTTTCAATTTTGTATGCAAATCAGCCGAGCGTTCGAGAGTGAACCTACTAGCACGGCGTCATTATTTTTATATATTTTGCCAAGAGGCAGGGTAAAAGAAATAACACGTTATTCAGTTTTGCATTTACTAGGTGGGTGCCATGATTACGATTCCGATTAGCCGACGAATTATTCACATTCCAAATGAAACCCCCACCATTCGTACCATTCGTCCAATTACTGCCGAAGATGGTGGTTAACCAAGTGAAGCTAAAAGGCTTTTTTGTCATCGTTTGTTCATACACATATTTCTTTTACCCATAAGTTAGTTAGTTAATTAATTTTTTGCGGCATACACCAGGCGGGCGCCAGGACTACGATTCCGATAAGCCGACGAAATATACACACCCCAAACGAAACCCCCACCACTCGCACCACTCGTCCAATTACCGCCGAAGATGGCGGCTAACCAAGCGGCCGTACTGGCTGCGTTTTGGTAGAAATGGTCTCCTACCGGAACAGCAGAGTTTCCAAGCGTCTCAGATGGGAAGAATAGCCAGTCAAACGGTTCATTATATGCCATGGCTGATACCCATCCGGTTGTTTTAGCAAGCGTAATGCCGGCATTTCTATAGCTACCGTCGCCTTTATCATCTGCGAAAGCGTGGTCAGCGACGTACAACTCGTGCAATCCTTGCGGCTTGATATTCATACCGTCGACCCATTTCCAAATATTCATCCAAAAGTTTTCTTCTCCTCGATACGTTACCGAGCCATTTTCAGCTTTTCCTGAAGCGTTACCGAGTAAAGCAGTTGCCCCAGTAGGCTCCGCCATATTTGTTGTAGCGTCGTCTGATTTAGTCACGCCCATACCGATTGCGTTTTGAGTATTAAACGTCCCATACTCAATCGCAAACAACAGTTGAGTTGCTGCAATCGTAGCTGCATAAGAAATGTCCCAGCCACTCCCGCGGTTCTGTGCGACGATTCTAGCGCCCCCGCGCGTCAATCCTTGAGTCAAACCTGATACCGGTTTAGCGTTAGCGATACTACTTAATTTATCACCAGTTGTCGCGGTGAAATCTCCGCCCTGGTCATCAATCAAGTTGTAAGCACTCGCAGACACGTCATATAAGCTCCCCTCGTACGCCGATAAGTAAATACGGTTAAGAACCTCACCATTCTTGATAAAGGCTGGGTGAAGCTTAAATCCGAGTTTAGGAGTATCCGAAACATAGTAGCGTGCTTTTCTTAAATGGTGGCCTTTTCCACCTTCAATTTTTTCAGTTACCAGAGGTACGACTTTGTAATAAAATTTCGGCTGTTCTACCATCACCTGGACGGGAGTTCCTACTGGATACGTCACACCATTTTTGGTAATCGACTGAGCTAAAGCTCCGGTTTCGGTGTAGCCTGCGTCTCCTAAATATCCTAAGTTGACGCCGTCGTCCGTCAACATGCAACGCTTACGGCCACCAAACATTTTAAAGCCATCGAATGAGGCACCTGGAGTACGATTAACTGCACCCGAGAGACGGGTGAATTTGCTTGCTTTGAAATCAACTTCCAGGCCTAGAATATCATCATCTTTATAGCCGACATAAGATTTCAAATCAATGATTTGTGCTTCTAAATCTCTCACATCACCAATCGTTGCGACTGCAGCCGGATCAACTTGAATTGTGACGTTACTTGAATTTCCGATGGTTGTGACAATTTTAAAATGCGCCCCGCTCGTCGTTTTGCCATTAAATGGTGGCATGAACCCAGCTTGTTGGGCCGTTGTTACAGCAAATAAGATAATGCCGTCTTGCGGGTCTTTTGCAAACAGTCCGATGGTGCGCATGTAATAACCGACGGTTAGTGACTCGTTGCCGACAGCCCCTTCCACTTGTACAGCTACTTCGTTAGTGCGTGTGACTTTTGACACCGCCGTGGTTTGTTTGATATTCGCTAATGCTGTAAGGTTTTCTAATTGCGACTCGCTATATGCTGTTTCCGACACGCGAATTTCTGTAAATTCTACTTTGCTAGAGCCACTCATTAGTTTGGCCATGAGTGCTTGACCTTTCTTCGTGATAACTACTTTTGAAAATTCTGACATTTAATAATTCCCCCTAATCAATTAATATTTCTTGGATAAATTCCGCAGAGCTGACTGCGTAAGACTCGCCGGAGCTTGTGATAACTACGTCGTTTTGGTCTGTCATCTCGTGAAGTGTTGCATGGATATAGCCAGTACCAGACTGAGCTGTCCCATCTAGTGCTAAATTTGTATGATACTGATCCGTAAATTCGGTAAATGTTACGCTCGCAACAGACCCCCCTGACCCAAATACCCCGCCAGTTGATTCGAAATAACCTTCATATTGATCCGTCACCTCTAATTCAATCGTGCCGGATTTATAGTTTGCTAAGTTTAGATTGGCTTCTAAATCGTAATCCATGTCTATTTTGTAATACAGATGAGCCGGAATGATTTGTTTCAGCAACAGTTCAAATTGGTGCATCAAGCTTTTATTTATCCCACTTAATAGCGTCACTTTGACAATCGACTCATCATTCATAAATTCGACTTTATTGCTGGCTCCTGTAAATTGTTTAACTAGGGTGCTTAGAGAATCAGCACCGACTTTAATCTTAGTGACAAGCAGCATTTGTAAGTAGCGCCTACGCTGTTCTAAGTCACTCGGCGCAGGATTGACCTGTACCGACTCTTCCCAGCGCTTGATATGTATTTCATCCGCATTTTGCAACAAGACAAGTGACCGTTCGTCAATCATGCGTTGGCCAATCAGCCGGAGTTCCGGCTCAATTGACATAAAATAATCTTTCACTTTTGGATCTACGTAATCAAAGCTACTAAGCAGTCTATACTCAATATCAGCTAATATCATTGAGTATCACTCCTTGCAGATAAGCAGGTACGCCGTTGTCAACTATCAAGCTTTCTGCCACTCCGTTTATTTTCACATTGCTGACGCTTCTAACCCCTTGAACCCGGTCAATCACTGTTAATATTTTAAATATCTTAATTTCTGAATCATTAAAGGCTTCTCCGGCTAAGTAGATTTGCAACTCGTTTCGAATTAACTCTTCCACGTTAGTCATCTCAAAGTCGATATCCAATCGGATATCTGCTTCAATTGTTACGGCTACGGCATTGATACTTTCAACTGTTACGATTGCCCCAATCGGTGCCACACCTAACCCATGGCCACGAGGCTCGGGATCAAGGTATTCTTGCAACTGTGCTACCAGCTCAGCACTCGCCTCTGAACCAGTCGCGTCAGTAATTGCCACTTTAACCGTATTAGCGCCGTTCCAGAGCGGTTCAATCTTCACCGAGCCAACACCTTCAAAGTCTCTCGCCCACGCTTCGTATTGCGCAACCGTCCCGAACAAAGAGGGCGCTCTTACTCTAGCAGCGGTTCTTTCTCGCAAGTCGTCATCGCTTTCTTCATCTTCCCCCGCAATGACGACACGTCCTAATACCGCACCACTGAACGTGTCCAGCGGGTCGATGTTTAACAATTCGCCCTGAATCGTGTTACCTTCAGCGCCTAAATCCTCAGACGTTAGAAAATACATTCCTCCACCATTATCTTGCGTCACGATAAAATTGGCGTCTGTGTCAATGATTGAAAATCTTGTGCCAATAGGAATGCTCTCAATAAAAAAAGCTTCTCGTAACGCTGCCGAAGCCGGCATACGGTCCACACCGAATTGAGACGCTAATCGTGTCAATCCCTCGCCATAAGCTGTATCCAAAAATTGAGTGTTGGAATACTCTTCTAGATACATGTACTGTATAGCAATCTCTTGGGCAATTGCTGCGGTTAAGTTGTACAACGCTGACCCTTGACGTAAATCATATTTTTCACGAAAGCGATCCAGCGCATCGCTTAGAATCTCATCAAATTCTTTAGTTTGTATTAAAACCAAAATCTGCCACCTCCTCCATTGCGCCGAAAATGGTGTCTACTGTAAAGGTCAAACGGTATTCATTACCGTCGAACACTTTATCGAAACCGTGGATATCTAATATCCGGTCATCTTCATTTAGCGCTTCTTTTATGCGACGTTCGATTTCCACATCTACAAATTCGGCGTCGTTGCCGTATAAATCTTCTGATTCAATGCCGTAGCTGTGGTCGTAAATCGTACGAGTAAATCGCTCTGTCGTTAACATCCGTCGGATGCTTTGCTTCAAAGCGTTTACGCCGTCAATCTCTCTTAAAATGTCTGTTTCATCCAGTGTCAAGGAAGGAGGATGTTCTTCCGACGCTGAAACGACATCCATGTTTTCACTTTGAACTGCATCTTCAATAGCGGCCCAAGCCTCCAAGCTGAAATCGCGTATTGGTCTTTCTGGAACACTCATCCTGTAACCCTCCTATATCCTGTAATTTGCATTGAGTCCGCCCGCTGATAAATAACACCAAGTGATGGCGTGGCGGCGTGTACTAGTGATTTAGGGCTACTTAAAGTAGGTCCTAAATAAATACCGACGTGACCTGGATACATAATCAAATCGCCACGCTTCAACTCACCTCGACTAATCGTCTTAAATGGTGCTTGGTTGGCATTCATCGTGTAAGTCGTACTCCGGTGGTTAATCTTAAAACCAGCCTCCCGATAGGCATAATAGACCAATCCGCTACAATCGAACGAGTTAGGGCCGACTGCACCTAGTATATAAGGCTTACCTACTTGAGCAATTGCCTTACTAATAGCTGCCTCAATCTTAGACGCTGTTGCATTAGAGATGGCTGGTGTATTCGCACTAGCCCCTGTACCAGCTAGACGATACCAGCGTGTATTTGAACTAGTGTAACCGGCTATCGGCGTGATCACGATTCCATTCTTTGAATATGTACAATGAATAATTCGGTTCGAATCGTAGACCACACCGGTATGTCCGGCCGCTCCAGCAGACCTGCCCGGGGTTCCGGTGACAAATATATCCCCGCGCCGAATTTCATTGCGGTTGATTCGGATCAATCGGTTCCCCTCGTAGCCAAATAGCGTTTCCGTTGTTCCTGGCCAAGTTCCTACCGGAAGAAATCCGGCATGCATCAACGCATAAAAAACAGCACTTGAACAGTCGTAACTGTTTGGTCCTGTCCGATTTGCCATTGAATAAGTAACTTTGCCCAATCTTGCTTCAAACCACTGTAAGATCTTTTCGACGCGTGCGTCTGTTTGATAGTCAGTAGGATTGGCCACTTGGTTAATATTAATCGCCTGCACGTCATCGGTCTGTTTAGACAGATTCGTCTTAACTACCGAATCGCTCGTATTGTACCCGAAAGCTTTGATTACGCCCCACATGATGTTTTTAAATGTCGCTTGGTTATTTTCAAACGGTGGACTGTAAACATTTAAGAATGCTTCGTAACTTGCCAAGCCTTGCTCAACGTAGCGATAGCGAACGTATTTGAACCACTCGCCGATACCTACGTTTTTACTTGGGAATTTAACCCAATACCGATCACCGTAATAGACTTTTGGGTATTGCGGTGCAGTGGCAGCTGTCATACACCCGTAGTTGTGGTCTACTTTACCAGGATGCCCTCGGCCAAAGGTTGTTTCTTTCGCCCAAACACCAAGTGCCGCTCCTACTGATATACCGTAATAATCGGACCAGCGTTTAATGGTTTCGCCTTGCCCAATAAGAGGACTGTCCGAATAATAACTTTTTAAAAAGTTATCAATGTAAGTTCCCGTCACGTGTGGAGGGTCGGCTGAGTTCATTTTAAAACGGTTGATTTCCTCTAAGTTCCAGCCAACTGTTGAGACAGCTGTTGCTCGTGTCGCTTTACTGATGTCAAAAGTTGAAGCTTTCGGCTGTACGAGTCCTCCGCTTGATGGACGGAAAACCTTACCTTTGTATCTTGCATAATAATATTCAGCCCATTCACCTCGTTTAGGTTGCGTTTGATTAGCTGGTCGTTCGAAATTCTTCATAAAAGCTCGAGCTAAATTTGTTGGGCTGTCTGTCGACGTTTTAAAGGCTTGATAAGACATCGGAAATTCATCTGTCATGATCCAATGTCTTAGCGTGTCGCCGTTAACCGAGGTCAGTTGTGCTTTGATGTCAGTTGGGTCCAGATTATTTGCTTTAGCCCAATTGTGAAAGATTGAAGCGGGTGTCCACTGAACTAATCCAAACCCTCGTTGCATATTACCCACGTCTAAATTCTCGTAAATACCGGGGTTATGCGATGATTCGACGTGCGTGTTGCCTAAAAACCCAGCGGCCGCCTGTTCGCTCCACCCATTATCTTTAAGCCACGTCCAGATGAATTGAGCATTCTCTTCCATTTGACTGTCTTTAAGCCAAGCGTTCGAACTTGTGACTGTACCGTAATTACCATATCCGTTAGTAATGCCTAAATTGGCAGAACCATCACTATTTAGTCGACCCAGCTGCGTTGATGTGAATTTAGGTAAGGCATAATAATGACCTCCCGTATCTTGTCGAATTAAGAATATTTTCTGATTAAGTGACTCTGGACCTAGTTGATCCGCCCACGTGATTGTGACCAGCTCTCGGGACAACTCGATATTGTTTTCTAATCTGATTTTGAGCGGATTAATTGAGGTAATCGTTCCCGCAGAGACTTTCGCAAATTGTCTATTATCAATAAAGTTATTGATTAAGTGTTTTAAATTGTCGACATTAACTTTAGACACGTTTAACCTCCTAACCACAACTCAACTTCCATTGTGTGTGAGCTGGCTGTAACTTTATGGTCTACTGATTCCAATAGATACCACCCTTTCACTTTGATTTCTGGTAAGTCTACAAATGCAGACCTGCCCGCAATAAAATCAAAATCACCTACACTCATGGATAGTTTAATCGTTTCTTTCGGTTTATTTTTCAATTTGATCAGCATTTGTCCCATACTGTTAATTTGTGCCGCGTTGAGGTTTTCATCGACTACCTTAAAGTATTGTAGCCGTCCCCATTTCTTAATATTATTACTGTCAATAAAATGGTACATCGTACGTTTACCGTACTCGCCGTCCTCGTGTAGCAATTTCACGACGTTAGCTGAATCTTCGATACTGCGTTCATAATCAAAGTCCGTTACGATTGACCCTTCGCCTAAAATGGTTAATATCGCCAAATTCTTCGGATAGTCCAATCGAAGTTCGCCGTAATCATCCCAGAAAACGGTTAGTTCACCAGTTTGTACAAGAATTTGGTCGATGCTTTCTTCGATAATATCCAGCGCTGTTTTTTCCTCTTTTAGCATGGTCGGCATTTTAGCTGAAGGTCCTACCAATTTCCCGACTTTTAATTCAAAGTCTTTTGCGATACTCGTGATAATGCTTGCCAGTGTGCTGTTTTGAAACACATATGTTTCTTTCCTCAATAGATATTTCTTCTGGTCAAAAAACGTTAACAAGTGTTTGCCGTTCTTGTTACGGCGTATTCTAAATAGGTAGCCGTAAAATAATTTATGTGTTCCGGCCGTCAAAGCAAGCATTGAACCTTCTGGAAAGTTCATCGTACTTAATAACTCAACTTCCAATTTAGACGGTGAACCGCTTCGTTTTGAGCTAAGATTAAAGCTTTTAACCACCGGCGCAAGGTCCCAGACCTCGCCTGATAAAACATTTTGAAAATACAATTTATATATCATGGGATTGTTAACACCATCCCTGCGTAAATCAAATCAGGGTTCTTAATGACTGATTTATTCGCGTTATATATTTTCTTCCACTGCATTTCATCTCCGTAAAACTTCTTAGAAATCTTACGTAAATAATCACCTTTTACAACTTTATATGTTTTCGCTTTAGGCGCCGTAGTCGTTTTGGCTTCGGTTCCTGGTATCAAAAACACTTGTCCAGGATAAATCAAGTTAGGGTTTTTAATCTTGGCTTTATTCGCTGCCACAATGCCGTTCACTAGCGCTGTCGTCGCTTTGCCGTAATACTTCCTAGCAATGCCCCAAAGAGTGTCACCTTTGACCACCGTATGCATAATCGGCTTCTTAACCTGTTCTGGTGGCTTAGGAGGCGTCTCTTTGTCACGAGGCGGTGTTTTAGTCGGTGGTGCTGGTTTTGGTGTTTCTTTAGGTTTTTCTTTTTCGACAATAATCAATTTCTTTTCTTGTAGTTTCCTGTACTCGATAAAACTGATCTTATAGAGAATATCCGTCTCATAGCCGTGTTTCGTGCCTGTTTCAAAATTTTGAATATAATACAGTTGACTCGTATTCCCATGTTCTAGCGCGGAGCCAAACACTCCTGAAATAACCACCCTGACAGGCTGATTCGCACGTTTCCACTCACGTAATTTCTGAATAAAATATTTAGCATCCATGCCTTTTGAAATGTAATTGCCGTCTTTTAGAGTGGGTAAAAAGGATTCCCAAGACAATGTTTGTAATTCTGAGTAGCCTGGAATCGGAGTACCGCCGAGGTTTAATACCTCGATGACTTCGATTTTTTGATTTTCATTTGACTTAATTTCATCAGGATTGACCGGCACAGTTAACAGTGTGCCGTCTTGACCTTTAATAAATATTTTGACCATAAGTTAAACTGCTCCTTTCTAAACCGGCAACCCTTCTACGCCGTCGTGAATTGCATCTAATAAATCATCGTTAAATTGCGCGATGAAATCTTCATATTCTTGTTCGGTGTTGATTGATTCAATGTTTGTCGTGACTTGCGGTGTCATGGTGATGTAATTTTGTTGCCATTTCTGTTTGGCCACATCACGGATGAGATTAAGTGTTTCCTCATCCATTGTAATCTCATCTTCAATTTCGCCCACTGAATCTAATTTTCCGCCTGTTGGATTTGAACCTCCGCCGACTTCTGGCGCCTCTGGTATTTCAGGCATGTCTAAGTCGTTAAACATATCTGCAATATCTTTACCGGCATTCCCACTTTGGAAATCTGATAGAAGTTTTCCTAATTGTGCCTCCCAGTTTTCGCCTTTGGCATATCCGCGGTCAAATGATCCCGACAAGTCTTTAAAGTCAAAGTAATCGGCTTTCCACTGATCCGGTGCTTCTGGGGCCGACTTTCCATTGATCCAATCTGCTAAACCTGACGTAAAATCAATGCGTTCCCACTGCGCGGTTTCTGGCATTTCCATACCTTCTAGAGCCGCTCGCAAGCTGTCACCTAGTTGGATATCAGAAGCATTGCCTCTTGACGTCGGCGTAGGTGCTTGCAGACCAGATGTAAAATTACTTACCTTTCCTGCGTAATTGGCTCGTCCTAACGACACTTGACCAATGGGCCCGATACTTACTCCTGGAATCTTATCTAAAGCGGAAATCATGTCATTGATACCGCCAAGAACAGCATTTAACATACCTTCGATGCCGGATATTACGCCATTGATCATACCGTCTATACCTTGTGCAATGGCAGTAGCCATGTTTCCAGCAGCCGAGGCAATGTTATACCAAACCTTTTCGGCTTCGTATTTCAAGGTATTAAACCCGTTAATAGCGCCGTTAATTAATCCGCTGACACTATCTAAGATGCCTATCATCATGTTGCCTGCAAATTGTTTAAATCCAAACCACAGCATGTTCCAATAGTTAATACCGGCAAACCAGGCCATGCCTGCGCCGTTAACAACGGATTGGACGAGATATAATATGCCAAATGCAATGAGCGCCACCGTCATTTGTAAACCGTACCACAGTAATTGGATCGCGTAGATACCGGCTTGCCACAAGTTGACGATAAAATTAACTACACCGATCACACTATTGACGATTGCGATTGCGATGTTGATTATTAAATCCCATAGGACGTATAGCACACCTATGATAATACCGGTAGCCGATACGGCGGCACCTGTGAAATGATTCCACATGGCAACTCCCGCATATAGGGCAGCTACTATTGCAAGTAGCCCTCCAACTACCCAGGTAATCGGACTAGCTAACAGCGCAGCGTTAAACCCGTGTTGTGCAGCAGTCGCTACAAAAGTAGCTCCGGCTAACATCATGGTCCTTGCAGCCCCTACAGCTTTCGTTGAGTTAGAGATAGCTTCGATTCCAGCTGTAATCATCAAGTGCGTTTTATAGATGATCAAGGCGGCAGTGTAGATTCCTAAAGCAGTAGCAGCAGCGTAAACGAATGGTGCGATCGTTGCCCAATGCTCACTGATGAGTCCACCGAGACTACCTAACACGTCCATGATCCCGACAACGACCGTTGACAGGACATATAAAGCTGATACAGCAGTACTTACAAACTGCTCAACGGCTTGACTGTTAGCCAAGTCATTAATTCTCTGAAGAACCGGTTCAAACGCTTCTAGTGCGCTGTTTTTGAAACCTGTCCAAACTTGCGACCAAGTTCTAGGCATTGATTCGAATTTAGCATTGATATCGTCTGCAGCTGCAAACATCGCATTTTTAACAATATCCGCCGTCAGTTCTCCTTCAGCAGCAATTTCTCGTATCTCGCCTTTAGTAACTCCTAGATAATCTGCGATAGCTTGGATAATCGTCGGAGCCTGTTCCATGACAGAGTTCAATTCGTCCCCGCGTAACACGCCCGATGCTAAAGCTTGCGTTAACTGCAAAGTAGCTCCGGAAGCTTCCTGTGCGCTTGTACCAGCTAGTGTAAATTGTTTATTGATTAATTCAGCAAACTGAACGATTTCACCTGATCCGCTGAATGCGTCTCCGGCCAAAGTTCCTAATTTTCCTACCATGTCAGCAGTTGCTTGATATTCCATGCGCGATCGTTGCGCTGAGGCGAACACCATATTTTGTAATTCTGCTGTTGTTTGCAAACCGTCATTCATTAAGTCTAGTCTAGCAATCGTTTGTGAGTATCTATCGGATAGGCCGACAACTGACTGTACTGCCTGATTGGCTCCGATTGCAACAGCGACGTTTCTCAAAGTATTGACCAATTCGTTACTCGAACCGACTCCATTTTCAACTGTTGAGTTGAATTGGCTTTGGGCGGTTGTGTTTTCTCTGATTTGACGTTCAATCTGCCCGACTTGCGTATTCAACCGGTTGTAAGCCGCATGTGCCGCTTCGGTGTTAACGTCTGACAAGCCATTAGCGACTTCGTCTTGCGTCCGTAACAGCGATTGTAGGTTCGCACGTAGCGATTCAATCTGGTTATTAGCACCAGGTGATATAACGCCTTCAATTGGCTCTAAATTAGCAATAGATTGTTGAATGCCGTTAATCCTGTTTTGCATTGTTTGAAAATCACTCATAATAGCAGGTGATGCTCTTAACTCACGCGCGAGTGCGTTTAAGTTAGCTTGAGATTGACTAGCACGTTCCAGCATTAGATTTGCCGAGGCCATTTCTTGCTGATAGCGTGTCAATCCGTCAGTTAAAAACACCTCTGGCTGTTCGATTGGTAGCCATTCCATTTCGAGAGGAATAGGTTCAAATTCTGGTGGTGCGAAACTGTCTAATCCGCTGTCGTCAAAAAGTAATGGCACTTTGATAGCTTCTGGTTGAGCAATATTCCATTCTGGTAATTGAGGCATGACAGGAAGGTCTATTGGTTCTAAGTTCGTGTTAATGGCACTTTCAAAGTTCGGTATAACAGCGACTTCTAAATCTTCTAAACTCATACCTTGTGTATTAAAAGTTGGCACAACTTCGACCGGAATGTCGTCTAAGTCAGTGATAGATTCAAAGACCGGTGTAAGCTGAATATCAGTTCGAATCTTCGCTAGATTCTCTGACATCTTGGCCATCTTGCTAGACATTGATTCGAAGCCTAGTGGGTTTTGGTCAAATTCTAACGGTGCTTGTAAAGACGTGCCTTTCACTTTTCCGAGAATCGCATTCATTCGTGTCGTTGCGTCACCGAGTTGATTCATGTTTTCGGTCATCTTCACCAGCTTGGTAGACGTTGTGTCAAAATCAATCGGGTTCTGGTTAATTTTCATGGGGCCGGCTAACGAAGTGTCCTTCACTTTTCCCAGAATGTCGTTCATTCGTATTGTTGCGTCACTTAGCTGATTTACATTGCCTGTTGCTTTTTTAAGTAAATTTGAGTCAGACGCTAAATCGCTCATCTCGCTACCAATCGCTCTGAAATCTGTCATGTTCACCGCTTCAAATGCGTTTAGTAACTCGTCAGAGCTTGTGCGAACTTGCGCTTCTGTCGCTTGCACATTGGTAACTAGTCGACTGTTAGAAGCAACTACGCCATTTACTTGTGCGCTCATTGTGCGGTCGATGCCTATCATTGTTTGGTTCACACGTTCTGCCGTGTTGATGAGACGTTCAAAGCTATTGACGATTTTGTTGATTGTCCCTGACACACGATCCGTTAGTTGTAGACTAGTGCTACCTCCTGATCCGGTACCAGTTCCTCCTGTTGGTGGGTTTTCTGCCATACTTTTCACCTCCTATTAGTTATTTTTTAGCTCGACTTGCTTTCATTTCTTTTGCATTTATTTCAGTTGAAGCGATCATGAAAGCACGGTGCTCCTCGCTGTATGATTCCCACTTTTCAGGTGTGATGTGCTGATTTTGAAAAAGCACGTGAAGGATTCGACTTTCTGTATCGCTCTCAATTAGTTTTTTGCTTGTTTAATCTTCTCGTTAATGTCTTGGTTAAAGCCTGACTCTTCTAGGATAGCTTCAACAATTAATGTTTGCTCTGCCCAGTTAAACATTTCGTTATACAATTCAGCTTCGCCCATTACTCCGTAAGACTCCTGAATTTCAGTATTTGATAGAGGGGGGTTAACGATTGAGGCAATTGCTAATTTCTCGTTGTATGCTGAGCCGTCCATTTCTTTTTTAGTTTGACGTCCTTGCTTGCGTTCCACCATTGACTCTTTTTGGATTCGTTTGTTTTCTGCACCGGAAATGACTTTTAGTGTGATTGGTTCCTCGAATGATTCTAAATAGATGTCAAAAGTAGTCGCTTCTTTTTTGTTTTGTTTGAAAAATGCTGTTAATTTACTCATAGTTGTTTTTTTCCTCCTAATAATTAAAGGCCCCGAAGGGCCCTAGCGTCGTTGCTATTTGAATGTTTCTAGGATATCGAAATCACCAAACGTAAAGGATGATGTTTCTTCTAAAGTGTCTTCGGACGTACCGTCTAACGCTGCTAGAATAGAGTCATTAAAAATAACTTCTTTCAATAGCACTGTGTGACGGCCTTTTTGAGCTTGTACGTCGGCATTTGTAACCTTGATTGTAATATCAGGGTACACGCCGGTCTTAACGTACGTCGCAATAGCTTGACGAGCGACATTAGAGAAGTAATGCGCGGTTAAGTCTCCAGTACCGGCAGCGCCGACCACTTTTCCTTTTTCCATACGCATGCCAATCGCTTGTACGTTGGCTGTTTTTACGGCAATTTGAGCGGAAATGGTTTTTAATTCAGCCATCTCGTAGCGGTTGGAACCGACAGTCGCGAAGACTGTCCCTTCCTTACCACTGATTGCTTGGTTTGCTTTAATCATTATTCAGTTTGCTCCTTTCTAGAGTTGAATTAGTTACAGTAAACTTGGACATAAAGTTTTTCCATCGCATCGTTAATCACGATTGGCAATGTCACGACCACCGTGTCTTTGTTGTTGCCTTGTTCGATACTGATTTCGCCTGGGTCATAGCTAATCGCATTCGCTAACACTAAAGGATCCAACACGTTCGTGATAATCGCCGCTTTTAGGTTTTCACGTCCATCAAGATTGTTGACAAACTTTCCTAAAAATGACTCTTCAAATAGCGATGTTGCTTGAGTCTCAATGATTGCCATTGTACGAACGATGCGGTTTTTACTAAAATCTTGATTTTTGATATCCGTGAACGTTACGAGCGTGTTGATATCTTGCTGAATTCTTACTCGTTCATTTTTGTACACGAACACGATATGTCCAGCTTTAACAGCCGCTACTGTATCTGCATATGACAGTCGCTCACAGTCGACCGCACCCGGATAGGCTGCATAAGTCAATGAATTGGTTTCGGCTGCTGCTGAAGCGGCTGCGACCCAATAGACCGCATCCTTCGGAGCTAATACTGTTCCATCTTCCAGTGTCACGCTGTTCTTGACGGATGTCACACCTTCATAGTCCATTGCCAAGTTGTTAGTCACCAATACTACAGGACGGCCTAAGCTTTGTAATTCTCGAACTTTAGCCACAGCAATTGTTTTAACCGCCTCATCTTCTGAGCCGATTGCGATATGAGTGAAATCATACTTCTCAATGCCTGCTAAGAAATCTGAATAAGCACTTGCTGATAATGTGCCATCTAGCCCACCTGTTAATTTGCCCGTACCTGAAGCTGTTGGCGCAGTCCCACTGAATTCAATAAAATCATTCGATGCAGGAAGCCCGGTCACATTTAACTGCTCATCTACCGTACGATTATTAAAGATTGTTTTGACTGTGATAGAGTCGTTAACCTCTTTTACTACAACCACGGATAGTTGATTACCTAATGCTCCTGCATACTTTGCAGTAGCTACTAATCCTGATACTGTGATAGTCGCTTTTGCTGCACCTGTATGAGCCGGTAGATAAATTAAGGCACGTCCGTTCCCTTTAAAGGTTTCTCGAATTTCAAGCAAATCTTTCAATTCTTTACCCAATAAAGTTAAAAAGTTAGTACCTCCATCCACTTCCACAAATACGTTATCTGGCCCCCAAGATTTCGGTACCACAAATGCCGAACGCCCAGCGGTTTCACCGATTGAAGCTGTTCCGCCAGTCGATTGAAAATCTACTCTTACACCTGGTAAGGGCATATTTTGAATAATCGCCATATTATTTAAAGTCTCCTTTCTTCCACTCGTCTACGGCCTTCTGAGCTTCTTGGACCGTATAGTCTATTGCGTCATCTAATATTACATTTGCAATGGATTGATCCGTTACATGCATTCCGCGTACAACCGCTTCTTTAACATAACGCTGTTCAACCACCGCTTTAGGCTTTGCCTTTGGTTCTGTCAAAGCTTAACGCCTCCTTCTATTTTTGTGATAGTTTCACCGGGATCTGCTTCATAGCTACCATGTATTTTCACCTCAAACGAAATTGTCATTACCTCATCGTTATGGTTCGCTTTCAGGTAGTTAATGTGCGCAAACTCTCCTAGATACTTCCATCGTTTAGAGTTTAATATTTTCCACACCATTTCTTGCATTTCAGTTCGTTTATCGAGACTGTCACCCGGTGTGTAGGTAATAAAATAAAAAACAGCCACATCAACTGCGTTGTTGACCTGCCTGTCTGTGCTAATTCGATTCGCTTTAATGTTAAAGCATGGTGTGTCCATGCCTTGTTGGATTGGCTCATCATAAACTTTGATACCAGGAAAGGTTTCTTTAAGTTTAAGAATCAGTGCTGCGGATAATGCATCAAGCATAGGTCATCATCCTCTCATTGCATTTCTTATAACTTTTGCTAATTGTCTTTCGGTGGCAACTTTCCACTTAGGCAATAGTTGACGGACTTCGAACTCGGACAACTCTATAAAGAATTGTCCGTCCACATAACCGACTTCTTCACCCTGTATCACTAAGCGGTGACCGTCGTTGACCCACTCTGTATAATATTGACCGGCTTTATTTCGAGCCACGTTCCATATTTTTATGTGAATGGTTTCCCCGGCATATTCAATATCCCACGTCCAACTGTCTTCTAACTGACCAGTATCATACGGCGAATTATATTCCAGTATTTCAACAAATTTGGCTGCCAAAGCAATCACGGCATAATGAATTTCTCGTTGAACTCCAGTTTGCACCTGCCTTAGTTGTGCAAGTCGTTTTTCAAACGATTTATAATCATACCCACTCATGTTTGTTCACCCTAATTTCTTGGTGCGATGGGTATTTCATCGGCTTTTCAGTTGATTGATATTTCTCACGATGGTCGCCGTTACGTACCATCAGTTTACTACCAATTGGTACATTGACATCCGGTCCGCAGAATAAAATCAAACTGCTGTTATCCAAGTTGCCTTCACCTTTCAGCGATGATGGTCGTTTGTCAATCGACACTCGACAAGGTTCGTTTAACTTTGTTGCTTGTAACTGCTTACCGTCTGCGCCGTTTGGTTTGGTATATTCGACTATCTCATAGATATCAAATACTTTATCAAACGTCCAAGCGATAGCAGGTCCAGCTGCGGCTAAGATCGAATTAATATCCATGCTTACCACCTCAACTTACGAAAAGCTAAAATTTGTCGATTGTAATCTTGCAAGAGGCTTTGTATAGCCTCGTCTACGTCTTTTGCTTTAGCCGTTGATGAACTTCCAGACAGGTCAACCGTTACGTCTCCAACTTTCAGGCTTTTCACGCCTGCTAATGGATTAACGATTTCCTCCGCGGATTCGTCAACTACGGGTTCGGCCGTCTCGCAAACCATTTTAGCCACCAAATAATACAACTCTTTCGGTAGCTTTGTGTGGTTTGTAATATTCAGAATGTGCTGGACAATTTCATCCGTCACGTATTCTTGTAAAGCTGGCTCCATCTTCAGCTTATAAACCGTTAGCCTTTGGTCGATGGTTTGTTTGAGTGTTTTGGCCACTTGGACCACTCCTCTCTACTAAGCAGCTACGACTTTAGTCGCAATATAGACTTTATCGGCAGCAGGGAATGACGGCAATCCCATACCTGAGGCACGTACCCATCTAGCTACTGGATCATCCGTCACATATGTGTCGACTACGATGTTTCCGACTTTAGAGTCATTCACTTCGTTTGTTTGGCGCAATACCAATTCTTCTGGAGTTGGACCGAATACGCGGTGTCCTAGAATGCCGTCAGGCAATAAAATGAATGAATCTTCTGGAATGTAGCGATTAGTTTCGATGACGTATTTACCATTTTTTAATACGCGCTTACGGTATTTGCCCTCGACAACTTGCAATTGCGGTAAACCTTGCTCTGCGAAGAAACTATTCAACACTGCGAAACTAACTAAACGGTCAGAGTTCGTTCCATATAAGGCTGAACGGATAGACGCATTATTTTGCAGTGTATTAGCTACTTTACGAGATGTTATTGCACGTGATGGACGTGTACCAGTAGACGTTTCTACTGCGTCTTGCCATGCTCTGATATCATCCATAGGTTTTGCACTTGCTGTTGACCATTTAGTTGAAGGCGTACTTGTGTGTGCTGTCGGCAATTTGTAATCCAACGTACCTTTATAACCGTTTTCGTCAAATGTAAGTTTGCCTGTCGTTAGTGCCTCGAAAGCCATTGCGATGTAACGAGTGCGAACAGCTTTAACTAAGTTGTTTGCGTCGTCAAATACTTTAGCGATCTTCTCTGTTAACTCGCGGTCGTTACGAGGGGTCTCGATAACCATTGCGTCTTTGGCACTAAGTTTTAACTTACGTCTTACTTGGGCTAATTCCATAGACATGATTTCGAATGCCTCGCGGTCTCCGATTTCAGTCTCAGCATCCCAGCTGTGAACAGACGCTACTACAGGTAAGCCTTCGCCGCCTTTAATGTATTCAAGCGTTAAAGCCTCTTGTTTTGTTTCAGGGAATAACGCATCAATCACGCCGTTATCGACTGGAATCTCATGTGTGTAATCTTGTAAATTTGTTGCATTAACGATTTCGTGTAATTTAGGCATATTCTTATACTCCTCCCACTGGTGTTAAGTCATAAAACGCAATCTGTTTTAAAGCAGCTTGGGCTGCTGCGGACGGTTCTGCAGGTAGCGCAGGAGCTAACAAGTGTCCCTCGACAATCAATGTCATCGGTTGACCGACTTCTGTGTCATGGTAAACCACCCCACGGGCTGTTGCATCATTGGCAGGATAAATTGCGCCGTGCGGTACGATATTACCTGGCCAAGTGCCTTCTGCAGTGTCTGTAAATGCTACATGGTGAGCAGATTTAAAAATATTCTGTTCCACAGTGTAGACTGTTTTATCACTAATTTTCATAGTTTATATTTCCTCCTTAGTATTCTCCCCACGCTTTAGGTGCGGTAGCTTCAATTTCGGCTTTACGTTGCTGTCCTAGAGCTTCTGCAAGCGATACTTTCGTTGGATCTGCATTCTTATTGACGGCTGCTGGTTTAGCACCAAACAATGAGAATGAAGGCTTATCCTCTTTAGTATCGGCTTTCTTAACGAATTCGGGATTTTGTTCGGCAAATGCCGTAAACTTCGACTCAAAGTCTTTTAGTTTTCCGTCCGCGTCTCGTTCTAATTCGCCTAGCTTAAATAAAGCAAATTCGATATTCGTCACACCTTTATCACGCAATGCGTCTTCAGCATCTTTGCGAATTCGGTGTGCAGTCAAATCTTGCTCAGCTTTATCAGCTCTTGCTTTTTGGTCATTAATTTCAGCTTGTAAGGCCTCATTATCTTTATTGTCTTTTTGCAACTTCTCGATTGTCGAATTTGCGTCTTTGAGTTGTTCATTTTTTGAATTAAAATCGTGTTTAGGAACGTAGTCTGTTGCGATTCCTGCTTTTAATGCTTTCTCAGCTTCCGCAACATTTAGTTTTCCGTCCGCGTCCATGTGTTCATTCAAAATGTCAGTGATATTCATCTTGCTTTCTCCTTTATTCCTTTTTATTCTGGTCGGTTCCAGTAAGGATGTTTTTATTTGCCGGATATTCCGTCGGCGCGGTTAGTTTAATGACATTCCGGTCAAAGGTTTATAATCTGATTTTCTCGATGCGTGCGCGTTCTTCCAGTATGGCGCCGTAAGCTTCCATCGCTTTTAATTGTGCTGTCAACAGTTTCTCTGAACACTCCGGATCAAACTTCAGGACCCCATGTGACCATTGGGTCAGCATTTTTCGTAAGCCTTGTGTGCGGATCTTATTTTGTTGGTATTCGGCTTTAAACCGCTCACGGTATTCAGCGCTTTGCATCATTTCGATTGTGTCTTTCAGTTCCATTTTCTCACTCCTATAAAATGTATTTATTCAGGTCGTCGTCGGGAATTTCAATATCAGTTGATTCGACATTGTGAGCATTCCACGCTTCATCCGTATCAGCGATTCGCTCTAAAGCTTGGCGAATCTTCTTGACCTCTTTCAAAAACTCTTTAAATAGTTTCTCCATTTGTCACTCCTAATAGATATGGATTGTCATCCTGATCACCTCCTAGTGGCATGTGCGACGTTTCGTTTGGCTGTTCTTTTTCCGGTTGTCTTAAAGGTATCCACAGACTTAAAATGTCAGATATCGTCATGTTGACCGCTCCCTCGTTTTTAATCATCAAGTGCGTATCCTCCTTTTAATTCAAATCTTCAATCGTTAATTGATTGACTGTTTCAATTAATTCGTTCTCCCACTCTTCGTAAACGTCCTCTAATTCCGGTCCGGTGTAGTCGTGTTCGTCTGCAAAATAATCTATCAACGTTGCGTCACGTGTGGATGACACGCTTGACCGGCATCTATAATGAAAAGGCGGGGCAGTTTTACCGATTTGGTAATCATCAATGGCATAGACATTATCGTGTTCACTTCTGCATTTGTCGGTCGTTTTGTTATCTAGGACTGCGACGATTTTATACTCGTTTTCTAAATGCGCTTTTAATTGCTCAACCGAACCCATCGAATTGTAAGCCGTCTGTTCCGTACGGACCAATGTTTCAATGCTTGATTTTGCAACACTTACTCGTTTTTGTATTTCTTTGGTGATTTTATCTTGTGGCCATTGCCCGATAAAACCCTGGTCTAAGATATTCGCGATTGTGTCATACGTTTTTTCTTCCTGGCCCCAGATGCGTTCCGACAAGTTATCTCTCGCCCAATTGGTTTTCAACCGGCTTTTTATCGTGTCTAATTCTAGGACCGGACGCCGGACGCTGTAACCAATATCCGCATAGCTTTTTGCAATTTCGATTTTTGCACTACCGTACACATGACTCATATTTTTATAAGTCGTTTCAATCAATCCGTTTGAACTACCGTAAACCTCCAAAGCTTTTAATTCAATTTCGGCTAATAGCGCCTCTTGACGGCTGATTCGGTGTCGGTAAGCTAAAGCTTCAACTAACCTCGGTTCGGCCTTTGGGTCCTTCGCTAATTGGGCATAACGCGCAAGTGTGACGTTCTGGAACTCTTTGAGTTGATTATTAGTTAAATATTGTATCGCGTCATGCTTAGACATTTTATAATCGTTAGCAAAACGATTGTAAAACACTTCGATTTCTTTAATCGCTTCGCGTTGGAATAGTTCCAGTTGCGCGTACATTTTGGCCAAGTATTCGGTCGTAAGTTCTTCAGCGTGTTGCTCTTGCTGCATAGACCGTTCTAGCCAATATTGTGCATTAGTTCGTGTCTTCTTCGCCATCTGTCGTCACCTTCTTTTCAGGTTCGAAACGTTTGTCATATTCTGGTCGGGGCGGAATGCCATATTCAGCGTTTTGCTTTTCCAAGCGGTCTTCCACTTTCTGAGAATACCATGGGTGCTGTTCTCGAATTGTTTGGTCATCTAATATGCCGATTGAGTTTTGCGCATTAGTAATCGCTTCAGTCTCATTCGATATCATGTCTCGGTTAAAGACGTATTCAAAACCATCAAGGTTAATCTCCCTGCCGTTGTTTGCAGCGTGCTTTTCTACAAACCACATAAACTGCTCGAGTGACTGTTGGAATTCAGTTTCCATATCGTTCATGTCGATATCTAAATCGGTGTAACGCCATTTCAAGGCTGTACCGGATGCATTACCCAAGTTTTCGTCCTGCGTGTCAATTGCAGCGGCCGCTTCATATAAAGCTTTACGAGTACGTTTCAGCTCATTTTCAGTGGCGGTAGTGTCGATTGTCGCTTGTAATTTATCCACGCCACCGTCTTGGCCAACTGAGATTGTCATGTATTCGTTGAGTAAAGCGAGAAATCGATCAAGGTCTTCGCCTTCGTAATTCTTCAAAATGTAAATAAACTTCGGAATGTCTGCTAATAAATCAGCGGCCGTTGATGATTGTAAAGCCAAGTTATCAATAATGGATTCGACTTGTTGAAGCAAACTCGCTTCATCTTCGTTATAGCGCCAAGCGATTAATGGGGCGCGTTCCCAGTTCTGTCCATGCGTTTCGTTTAGCTTTGGATCGAACAAGTAGAAGTGCGATTGGGGTCCGTCATAAGTCGGGTCTAAACCTAAATAACCTGCTTTATCTAGCAGGTAGTAAGTAATGCCGTTCTCGTCAAAATATGCAACTTGTGTCCGGATGACAGGTTTACCTTTATCCCATACTTCAATTGGGTAGATGCGGATAAAAGCGTCCAGGAATCCGTTACGCTCATCGCTCCAGAAAGGGATGATTTGCTCAGTGGGTACTTTAAACAAGCTTAGTTCGCCTTCCTCGTCTAAGTAGACCATTGAATAGGCAATGCCTTTAATAATAGCTTCTTGACCTAAGGACTTAATGACTTTGAGTAAATCTCGGTCAAACACTTCTTTGTTTAAATATTCTTGCGTTTGTTCGTCTTCGACAGTCACAGACGGCGCTTTGGCTAAGAGGTAGCCGACTTTCTGTTTAACTAGCTTTCTGAATTGTCCAAGCTCCAATTTAACGTTACTTCGATGTTTCAGCTGCGTCGTTTTCTTCTGGATGGCCGTTTTATTATGATAATAGGCATGTGCTTTTGTCATCATTTTCAATTCATCTGATTTTAAATGTTGATTAATACGATGTTCTAGGATTTTTTCTTGCGGTGTTTCCATAGCTAGGAATCGATCCACTAATTCTAGGTACCACTTTGATTTGGATTGCAAAAGTTAGCGCCTCCTTCTCGTTAAATTTTTTGGGGTTAATATTTGAATGCTCGGTGGTTTGCTAATCATTTCAGCAATCCCCGTAATTGCATCTTCCGCATCGTCATGTTCATTTTTACCTTCGCGTTGATAGCTGTTCAAGCTTTCCGACAACTCGTGCCATCGGTTTTCCCAGCCTTCAGGGAAATAGATATGATCCATTACCCACGTAGCGTTGGTTAAGATACGTGCGATTTTGTTCTTCGATTGGTGAAACCAAACGATTTTCGTTTTGTTCGTTTGATACGTCTCTTTCAAGATGCGTTCGACTGCACGTGCGTAACCACGTCCACCGTTGTTAGACTCCACATAGGCGATATTTACGTCGTGCTCGTGTAATTTCTCCGCTAACAGCGGTTCCGTTTCTTCCATCGGCGCTTTAGTAAAGATTACATCCAAGATATACACCTCGTTATCAAACGTGACGCCGTATATGTAAGTTGCCAGGTAATCATTACCAGTGTCAGCCGTATCGGTATAGGATTCGACGCGTTTGAAAGTTGGCCGTCTTGTGTAAGTCTTAAAGCCTAAGTTATACAAGCGTCCTTTCAAGTCAATTGGCTCTTGCTGATAGTTAGCCGATGCAATTTCAGGGGACATAGCTTTCGTCTTACGCACGTATTCTTCGTAGGTTAAGACGTCATCGCATAACATGACGCCGTTGCCTAAATGTGTCTTTAAATTGACGTGACGCACTTTAAATCCTAATTCAGGCAGTTCTTTCAATGCTCGTCCGGCTAAGTCTTTCGAATGCCAACGAGTCATGATCAGGATGATTTTACCGCCTGTCTCTAATCGTGACAGCATGGTGTTAGTAAACCAGTCCCAATGCATGTCTAAGACTCGGGCGTTGTTCGCTTCTTCAGCGTTTTTGATTAAGTCATCGACGATGATAATGTCTGCACCGAAACCGGTTGCCGTTCCTCCTGGTGACGTAGCTAAGTAGTTTTGATGTCCTCCCTCTAATCCCCATAAGTTCATTGCACCGTCTCCTCGTCTGATACGTGTTTCTTTGAATATATCATTGAAGACGACGATGTTTGGGTCAGCTTTAACTTCAGATATAGCGTTTCGGACGGACTTAGAAAAAGTAGTAGACAGCGTCTCGTTATAAGACCCTGTCATTATTTTCATATTCTTGTTACGGCCTAAAATCCACTCGACGAATTTACCAGCAGTACGTGACTTGCCGTGACGTGGTCCAATGTTAATGATCAGTACGTCGTCGTTGCTGTTTAAGTAAAAGTCTTGTAGATCTTTAGCCAAATCAATCAGATACTGTCTGTCTGCTTTGTAAAAATCTGGTGCGGTCAAATTGCAATACCTGAAAAAATCACGCGATGCAAGCTCAATACGTGCTTTGCGTTGAATGTATGCTTTCGTCAAGCCTAAGTTAGTCATAGCCATCAGCCAACTTTGTCAACTGTTCGACCGTTAACTCTGAAAACGGATCAATCTTTCCTGAATGGTTGATATTGACGTTTTCTTGATTGAAGCCAAGCATGCGCGCTAAGCTATCGGCCGATTTCTGTTTATCGCTGATTTCCGCCGGCACCTGTTTGACTATTCCGTCGACAATTTTATGATTAGGCAGTTCGCCTCGCATTACTTTAGTGTGAAACTGAAGTATTTCTGCACCACTTGCAATCTTCAACACTTCTTGACGTTCGTTGTATTCGGCCCTCAATTGCTCTACAACAGGCGGAATGTGTCTAAATTTGTCCGTACCGACTAACATGTTTGACGCTACTTTACGAACTGATTTTGGACTGTATCCTGCCTTCCTTGCTGCCTCTGACGCGTTATCAAACCCTCCTGCGACGTATTCCAGGATAAATTCTTTTTGCCTTTGTCTAGATGGTGGCCAACTCGCCATCAACTCGTTTGCTTTATTTGATATCTCTTGAATTAACTGGTCGCTCATTGACACCACCCTTTCTTTGCCTATCCAATTTCATAAGCATATTCCTTTTCTAGTTCTTCAATTAATTTAGGCGCCACAGATTTTAAAGTGGCAAATTGATTTTCGTAAATTTCCAATTCGTTTTCTTTCTCTGTTAGCTGTTCACGTAAATCTGACACTTCGGTTTTAACTAATTCAATTTGATTTTTGACCATGTTGTACTGATCTACCAGTTCAATACCTTTTTGCAAAATGCCACCTCCTTTTTTATTCACTCAAAACAATACCTAGCTACCCCCAGACGAAACCTACTAATGTCCGTCACGCTATCCGCCTTGCCACCTCGCTAGGCATTGTTTTCAATAAACAAAAAGCTGCCAGAAACATTTAAAGTTTCTGCCAGCTATAAAAAGTGTAGGGTATTCCCTTATGTTATCAATATATCGCATATTGATGGACATGTCAAGGACACATTTCGGACATTTCATTTTCATCTATCAAGTCGGTCAAATGCGATATGCCGAATAGGTAGACCGAAAACTCTTCGATTGATTTGCCATCATCTCTGCGAATTGTTCGCTCATCCACGCCATGTTGTTTAGCTAACGTGATATTTGTGGGCAATTCTCCACTATCTAGATATTTACGCTTAAACACGCTCCATCTTCGGTTAGTTGCTTGTCCGGCGCTTTTGCAATAGCTCTCGTAGCTTTTCAACATCATGTCAACATAGTCCATCATTTTAATAGTTTTTGCCTTATATTCAGCCACAGAGTTCACACGGATATCTTTCAAGACGTCATCGTGTAACTTTAGCTCTTCAAGTGAAGCTCTACAATGACTTTGAAGCTTTCGGTAATTTACTAATAGATAGCGCGTGTTACGTAATCGCCAATCTTTTTCTTGTTCTTTTTTGAGTTTATTCGTCTTGCTAAATTCTTTTGAAACTTCCTCAACGATTGATTCTAATATCTCTTTCGGTAAATTCAATTTGATCTGGCCTCCTCAATTTTCGCTTTTACTGCTGCAATCAATTCGTTCTGTCCTTGGTCTTTCGTTTCCAATCGACGTCTCGCTCGAATATCTTCAGTGCCTTTCACAATGATTCGGTGCATAATGACTGTTTGTTCAGTTTGTCCTTGTCTGTAAAGTCTAGCCACTGCCTGCTGGTACAGTTCTAAGCTCCACGTCATCGAGAACCACACCATGATATTTCCTCCTTTCTGGAGGTTTAATCCATGTCCAGCTGATGCAGGATGTGCTAATAAAATTGGTATCTCGCCTGCATTCCATTTGGCCACATCACCGTCATTGACATCTAAGACCTTTGCTTGCTTGAACCTTTTTAGGATTCGGTCGCGGTCGTGCTGGAACCAATAGAATACTAGAATCGGCTTACCTTGGGCTTCTTCGACGATTCGCTCTAAGACGTTTAACTTCTCGTCGTGTACTTCGATAACTTTTTTATCTTCGTCGTAAATTGCCCCATTAGCAATTTGCTGAAGCTTGCCTGACAGAACTGCTGCATTCGCCGCAACTAACTCGTCTTCGCCTAACGACAGCACATAATCACGTTCGAATGTGTCATATTGCTTTTTGCTTTTACCGTCCAGTTCGATTTCAAGGTCATTGACAATTAACTCAGGCATATCTAAGTAATCTGCACTTTTCATCGAGATGGCTACGTCTTCGATTTTGTCATAGATTATTTGATCACTGCCCGGAATCAACTTGTAGCTATACACTATGTGTCCGTTCATTTTATCCGGTGTGAAGTACTTACGACGGTATTTCGTAATATTATTTTCCAACCGTTCACCTCGGTCAATTAAATACATTTGGGACCACAGGTCCATTAAGCTGTTCGGCGCAGGCGTCCCAGTCAGTCCAACAAAACGTTTAAACTTAGGTCGAACTTTTCGTAAAGACTTAAACCGTTTAGATGCAGCCGATTTAAAGCTAGACAACTCATCGACGACCACCATGTCAAACGGCCAATCTTTCTGATAGCGATCAACCAACCACGTCACAACATCAACATTGGTGATATAGATATCCGCCTCGATTTGCAAGGCTTCTAATCGCTGCTTAGGACTACCAATCACTTTGGAATAGGTCAAGTTCTGGAGATGGTCCCACTTTTCGATTTCGTCGCTCCATGTTTGTTTGGCCACATTTAAAGGTGCGATGACTAAAACTTTTCTGATTTGATTGAACCTGAATAAATAGTCAATTGCGGTTAACGTGGTTAATGTCTTGCCTAATCCCATGTCCTGAAACACGCCCGAATGATTCTTTCCTAAAATCCAATCAACAGAATGGTCTTGGTAACTATGCAATTTACATTCCATCGCTAATACGTCCTATCCATTCGTCTACCGCCTGCTTCGAATCTAAGATGTAAACCTTAATGCCGTGTTTCTCCATCTCTCTGTGTTCGGCCATTTGATCTGGTCTTGGTTTTTCACCGGGTCGTTTCAATTCTACAAAATATACATGGCCATTCATGATGGCGATTCTGTCCGGTACGCCTCTTCTACCGGGTGACGTGTATTTTCGTGAAAGGCCACCTGCCTGTTTGATTTGTTGGTTGAAATACTTCTCTATATCTTTCTCTAACATGGCACCTCTCCTAAAAATTATTTTATTTTTATTTTTTACGATGGGTTACAATTTTTTTCAACTCATTGCTTCTTCATAGGGGTTAACATGTTTAAACCTGTTTTTACATGTGTATATTCTATACCCTAAGAGTCTAATTTAGAAAAAATTGTAACTTTGTAACCCATACCCTTTAAACCCTTACTGTTATTAGCTTTACGGGGGTTACAATTTGGTTACAAAGTTACAATTCTTCGAGAAAGGTTACAATTCTTGATTTTTAAAATTGTAACCTTTTTTACCGCTTTTCTATAACAATGTTGAAGTCTATAAAAAAATATCACTTTCGCTCTGGAGTCCTTCCCAACACCTTACGGGTTTTCCGTCAATTTTGAACACCTTGTTGACAAAGCCTAATTCGGACATTCTTTGACCAAAACTATTACGTGATAAAGGCTTATATCCTGAACTACTGCAATACATTTTGTAGTCATCGTATGCAACTTTAACGGGCGTGCTCAAATCTTTTCCAACTTTACATTCTTCATCAATAAACATGGCCACCACATCGTTACCTTGTTCCCATTTAACGACGTCGTCTTTCATGGTTTTCGATTCACTGAACTCGCCGTTTTTAAGTAGACGTCTTAATCCTTTCATCGCTTCATTAAAGATCCCCGCCAACTCCCCCTGAATAACTTCCAAAGGATACAGATCTTTCACTTCGTTCGTTAGCACTTTGTCCATTGTTAGAATCATCATACGGCGTTTAAGTCCGCCGCTAAAGTCACGCATAGGAGGTAATTCGTTCATTGCAAACGTTAATTTCGCATAGTTATAAAAAGTGATGGGTTCTTTGTTCTTGCGGTCTGCATAAATCGCATCTTCACCCGTTAGCATTTTAAGCGTAGCGCCGTCTGCTAAATATTGGGGCTTCGCATCTGTGTCAAAGTTAGCAACCTTACGGTACAAACCAATTTTTGCGAATCGCTCAGTCATCAAGTACTGCAGCGTAACAGCTGAATAATTATCTGAACCAATCATCTCGCGTAATAAGTTAATCAACGTCGATTTACCCGTTCCACCTTTACCGTGTATGAACAGCATCTTCTGCACGTCGTAGCTTCGGTAAAAGTTATAACCGAACCACTCAAAGATGAACGGTAACATTTCCTCGCCAAGCACCTCTGTGATAAAACCTTTAAACACCGGACAGTCTGCATCAGTGTCAAACTCAATGGGGTGTGACGCTCTCGCATGTAAATCAGGATCGAACGTCGTGCTAAACTTATCCCGTTTCATATCATATACACCGTTTTTCAACACAATTTTTGTTAAATCGCCATCTTCGAACACAGATTCGCTAAATGTTTGTGCCTTAATGCTGGCAATCGTCTCACTTAACAGTCGAATTTTAGTTTCGGCCGCTAACTTTTTCACGGCGATATAGGATTTCAGAAACTCCTCAGAATCAGCAGTCCAGATACCTGTCTGCGCATTATAGCGCAGTAACTCAAAGCCGTCATAAAACAAAGGTATCTCCTTAGTAATTTGTTTCGCTAACAGAAACGTGTTGATATCAGGCCCTTGTTTAGTGATTTGGATCCAACTACGGTCATCTTCAACGTTTACGGAATCCGCTTGTTCATCATCTTCTTCTACACCAAATTCTGCGAAAGCTTCTTGAGCCATTAGGGAGTTCACATCTTCTAATTCGATAACAAAAGCGTGCATCTCCTTAAATGAAGGTCTTTTAGAGGTAGGTGTCGTCGATTTAACATTATCATCTAGTTCGCCAAATTTGTGAATCCTTACCAGGTCGAACGCGTTAACCAGCATGTCCCCAACAGGGTCCGTACCGTGGTGAGAATAGGCAAATTTATCATCATAAATGACTAATCCCCCTGAAGTCGAACCTTCCATATAGGTGTATCGATCTGGATGACGTGTCTCAGAATAAACGCCTTCCAAGAATGTTTCAATGGCTTCTTTAATCGAATACACACGGTTAAATGCGCCAATCGCACCAGGCTTATCTAGCGGATCTCCTTGTTTCTTCGCAGCTCTCGCACGGATATTATGGCCTCTTGATGATTCTGGCCAATAACTGCTGTCCGACCAATCTGGGTATTCAGCGAGTATTTCATCAGGATTACACCACTTGTCATCTTGATAATCGAATAGGTAATCACCATCAAACGAATGACTCGGCCAATACATTAACCGCTCTGCTTGATAGGTCGTATCGTCAAAGTAATCCATTCCGAACTTGCTGGCTATTTTACGCGCTAAAGGCTCATACTCGTCAACAGTCACAGGTCTAGTTAACGGAATAATAAATCGATAACGAGGATGACTACTTGTGTGACTGTGCGTCGTATAAACTGCAATAGCGAACGTGGATAGCAGTTGAATATCATCCCATAAATCCTTATGGCCACTATCCGCGTCTAGCGTGACAATACTTCTCGATTGAACATGGTCGGCTTTACGGCGCCCCTGTTTTAGAAAGCCACCAACATATCCGCCGACGTCTTTAATACCATCTCGCTTGTCTTTTGGCAGTTTGGCATACTCTGCAGCACTTTCCTGCGTAACGGTCGGACGCTGCAAGCGGTCAAGAAAAGCAGACCAAGCCATTGTTTTGTTTTTCCATTTTGTGTCATGTCGACTCGTCCCGGTTGATAAATTAATCTCGCGGTCCACTTTTAAATCTAGCACCATTTTTTCTTGTTGCTTCACATCCTCGCCACCTCTACATTTCTAATCTAATCACGGCTGACACAACGCTTTCAGCTCTTGAATTTTATCTTTCAATAACGTCACATAGTCCTTTAGCGTCAACGTCTCATGTTCCTCTAATAGCTGCTGACGAGCTAAGAACACTAACGCCTGTTCAATCGTCCGGAAATAGCCTAGTACTTTCTGCTTCTCTTTCGCTTGACCGAACTCATCTTCAATCGCATAAACGTGAATCAGCGTCAGATTGTACTTGTCAGCTTTAATGAAGTACTGATCGTTTATCTCAATGGTCATTTTGATTCCCCCATTCAAATTTCAAACCCAATTCACCATGCAATACTTTCTCAATATCTTTTAAACTAAAATAGCCTGCGTTATAAGCCTCCATCATCTCGGCGTAATAATCCAAATAACGCTCAATTCGCACTTTACCGAATCCGAATTTATCTCGTAGTATTAGCAGCGGAAATAAATTAATAATCTCAGCAGCATTGTCTGTCGCTTTTTGCTTCATCTTCTCGACTTCTTTAGTCGTCAACGTGACAGGCTTTGACAACAATTGACGCTTTAACTTTTTACGGTTCATCTTCTTTGCCTCCTGCTTCCTAAATCCAATCTAAGGCGAACATAAGCTCTTACCTCCTAAACGCCTGTCGAGCCGAAACCATTTGACCCTCGATCTGAATTAGATAAATCACTCACTTCTACTACTTCGAATTTAGGCAATGGCTGAATAATCAGCTGCGCGATACGTTCACCTTTCGCGACCATATAACCGACATCCGATAATTCAGTGTCAAGCGAATCGCAGATGACTTTAATCTCACCGCGATAATTGGAATCAATCGTGCCTTCTTGAACCCTTAATAATGTTTTACTGGTTAAACCACTTCGACCTTTCAATCTCCCGTAATAGCCTTCTGGTATTTCTATTGCGATACCTGTCGAGATTAAGCGAGTTGAACCGCTAGGAATAATCTCGGAAATATCTGCATAAATATCAAAGCCCGCATCGCTAGGATGCGCTTTGGTTGGCAACTTCGCCGACGCCGTTAACCTTTTCACTTTTAATTGCATTTAAGTGCCTCCTCATAAATCAATTTTCAACTGTTCTTCCCATATCGAAACACGGCCTTCTAAATAATGCGCACTACCGTTGACTGCTTCAGCGATTTCTTGAAAACTCCTACCTTCAGCGCGCATTTCGACTGCCAGCTGAATTTCAGCTTCTGTATACTTTCGCTTTTTATCGACATATTTAGGACTGTGCGGAATCTTTAAATCGTATAACTTCCGCCTTATGGCCGCTTCGCTGCGATTCAAGCGAACCGCCATTTCAGATAACGTGTGTGAATATCGACCCACTAACCATTTCAGTTCCGCAATCTCACCGTCCGTCCAAGGTTTAGAATGGTTAAACTGTCGCAGCGGCATAGCCCTTAACTCGTCCACCCAATCAGGCTCCACACCGAACGCGCGGTGCGGAACTTTACTCCAATTGACGCGGCGTTTGTTAACCTCCGCCCACCCCCAAAATTCAACTGGATCTATCATGCGATACTTCCCAATTTTCTTCGAAGGAAAATCCAGATTACGGTGCCAATATTCGACAGTGGCACGTGGCACATTCAGCGCTTCACAAAAGTCCGTTGTCGTCATAAGCTCCGACGAATCTTTGGATGTTAATCCTAAGCGATTGATTTTATTCTGAATCGAACCTTCAGACCGTTTTAAATATCTAGCCATGTGCTTGACCGATCGAAGACCCACCCATCTTGCCAAATAATCTATTTCCTTTTCCGTCCAAATCTTGGCCAATTCAAGTTGCCTCCTTAAACCCACTTATGTATATTCATAAATTCCATCAACTTGTCACTTTTCTGCATTACATGAACTTCGCTAAAACCTTCATATTGATTGCTAAGGCTACGAATGAAGTACACGTTTTTAAATTCGCGCGTCAAACTGTCACCGTGTAATATAGCGCCGTTCATACCTCGAATCGCCATATTAAAAATTAGGAAAGGCAAGCTTCGGTCAGATAACTCTTCCACTTGGTACCAATAATTCCGAGGATTGTACATCCAGAAATTCTCGCAGTTTAAACGATGTTCATGCCACGCCTGAATCATAATACCGCCATTACCTGCAGCAATTTCATAATAGGTGCGATTGTCACTAACCAATCTCGCCATCAACTCACTAAGTGATGGCGGAGTAAAATCTTGTTTTTTATTTTTACGGTCAGCATGTTCATTTTCAAATGCCTCCTGGAACCATTCATAACTCATATCTGTTTCCAGTTCCAGAAATTTATGAAATGTTTCAACTCTTTTCTTCTCATCAAGCATTAGGCTGAGCAATTTAGCAGGTTGCTTGTAAGTATCATCTACGCCTAAAATGCCATTAATTTGTTCGCTTGTAAGCATTACAGACCTCCTAGCGCATCTTGCAATATTTTGTCATCTTTACGTTCTAACTCTTCAGTGATATGCGAATAGACTTTCTGCGTCGTCGCTAAATTGGAATGGCCTAACCGCTTAGAGATACTAATCATTGACACGCCTTTCGCTAATAACACACTCGCATGAGTATGTCGCAGGGAGTGAGTCGATATCACTTTAATATTTGCCTTTTTACAGCATTTCGCAAGGTAATCATTAATAGTCGGATTTAAGATGTGAGATAAATGTGTCAACCAAATTGGCCGTTCCGTCTGCATATCTTTGGTGATAGTCTTAAACAGCTGCATGGTCTGTGGATCTAAACTAACGGTCCTTATCGACGATTTGTTCTTCGTTTTAGCAAAGCCTCCACCGGCAAGATTTTTATAATCCCACGTTTTATTAATTGAAATTACATTTGATTCGAAATTAAAATCAGACACCGTTAATCCTAGCGTTTCGCCAAATCTGAAGCCCGTTTTAGCAGTTAAATAAATGAACCAGCTACACACAGTGTTGAGATTTGAGAAGTCACTTCCGTAATCTAAAACTTTTAGTAGTTCTGTTAACTCTCTTTCGGATATAAATTTCGATTTTTTACGACCATGAGAATTACCAGAAATGACAGCTTTGTAAGTTGGATTTTTCGCAATCAACCCTTCATATACCGCATCATTAATCGAAGCTTTAAGCACGTTATGGTAATCGCGTGCAGTCTGAATATGGTAGACCGTGCCCATCTCTGTCAGCATATCTTGGTACACTGTACGCGTTAAATCCTTTATCTTTAAATCACCCAACAATCGCACTAAATTACCGTAGGCTGCTTGATAAGCTTGAACTGAAACATCTCGGATAATACCAACTTTGTATTTATGCACCCACCAACGGAAATAATCAGCGAACTTGGTTTCTTTCGTAATCTCTATATCAATCGGCCCCCATTCCGGACGATCATAATAACCTGTCAGCAATCTAATTTTAGTATCATCTGACATTTTACGTTCGGCATGCTTCACGTTGATATCGTTAGCTCGACATACATAGTAGACATATTCGGTATTGAATCCTGTAAGTTCTGCTATCTCAGCTGCGTCCTTACCTTCTGCCGCCCATTGACGTAATTCACCAACTCGGTGCGTTAACTTAATTCTTTTGACGCCATTTACAACACGGTATTTACTATCTTGGCCAAAGCGGTCGCTTTTAATTCCTTCTTTTCGGCAGTAACCTCTAACATAACCTGTGGAATATCCAAACTTTTCAGCAATCTCCTTTAAACTAGAACCATCTTCAACCATCTTGGTAATTTCAACACGCTTTAAATGAATACCTCTTGGTTTAAAAGTAAGATCGTGCTGTTTGCAATAACCCCGAATGCGCGACTCCTCATAGCCTAGTTCTTCAGCTATTTCCACGGCAGATAGGCCTTTATCAATCAACTGCTTTAATTCTGCATCTTTCTCGGCTAAACCTCGAACATCTTTAGGTATTTCAAAACCGCCTTCTTTTGCCCATCTGACAACGGTTTGTACAGTAACATCGAATTTTCCAGCAATTTCGGCGCGCGTCAGCGTCTTAGCGAACTCTTTAATTAATTCGTTACGCTCTTCAACGGATCCGTATTGAATGCTATTCTTTTTACCCGGCTGAATTTTCAGCGCTAAACCGTAACGCTTTAATAACCTGTACATTTGTGTTTGACTGATATTAAAATGTTGACAAATTTCAAATCGATCCATCGTTTCAATCTTCTCTGTCAACTCCTCACGAATAGAATTTGACAATTTACATTCCATCGCTAATACGTCCTATCCATTCATCTACCGCCTCTTTCAAATGACGAATTTCATATTTCTCTAAGCGATTCAACACTTCAATACCTTTTTGTAGGTCAATCAGACCATTCTTTGCATGGTATCGGCGAATATAGCGTTCAGCTACACAGCGCATGACATCTCGAAAGACTTCAAACGGCAGCCGTTGATACCACTCTTCAAATAGGTCTTCACCTAATGCATTTAAATAGTGCATTGGATTAATTTCATTCCGCATCCTACCAACCCATCCTCTCAATCAAATTTTTATAAACTAAAATCTCCTCTTGGATCAAACGCTTTTGATTTACCAGCGTTGTAACTACGTACGGATACTTAGGAGAGCAGAAGAAGATTGCCCCGTCTAACTCTTTAATATTGAGCTGCGCACGTCTCAGACGGCTTAACGTATCAGTTTTATTCGTTTTCATTCTGCCACCTCCAGTAACTGTTCTTTCAAAATTCTTCTTGATAACGTTCCAGTAGTACTAATATGCAACCTTGAAATTCCGTTGTTTTTCCCCAAAACCGCATTAGCATAATCGTGCAAATCATCA
>Ga0194138_10000063_pt1 | contig 52416 bp, 38 predicted proteins | sample TARM_MetaG_T2_14_FD_134022 | JGI IMG/M metagenome (GOLD analysis project Ga0194138, IMG submission 134022) | Freshwater microbial communities from Pennsylvania, USA, analyzing microbe dynamics in response to fracking - TARM_MetaG_T2_14 (version 2) | ecosystem: Environmental > Aquatic >...
CTCCCCCGACTGAAATCGATCTTCCGCAACCACGCGGACCTTCCCGATTGGCTGGTCGAGCGGTGCAAATCGGAGGTCGGCGACGTGGCCGAAACCCTGGCCCGCGCCTGGCCGCGCGAAGGCGAAGGCCTGCACACCTCCCTTCACGCTTTCCTGCACGACACCCTTCCGGCGCTCGGCATCCTTCCCGAAGACCGGCGCGACGAGGACATCGTCCGCCTCTGGGACCGAAGCACGACCGACGAACGCATCCTGGTCAACCGGCTTTTGCTGGCCCGCCTCCCCCCCATTCTGACCCGCTCCGACCTCGCCCGACTCCTGGCCGAGGAATGGAACGCCGATGCCGCCTGGATCGAATCCCGCCTCGCCCACACCCGGCATCCGACCGAAGAGGATCTGAAAAACTGGCGCCACGGGCCCGAATCGGACCTCCACGCCCCCTACCCTTTCCTCCGCCCGGAGCCGCTCCCCCACGAACCCTCGACGCTTGGGGAAGCCCGCAAATGGCAGGCGGAATGGAAATGGGACGGGCGTCGCGCGCAACTCATTGTCAGAGACGGACGCGTCTACCTCTGGGCCGCGAACGCCGGACACGGCCCTCCCGAATTCATCACGGACCGCCACCCCGCCCTGGCCGAAGACGCCCTCCGCTTTCTCGACGGCACCGTGCTGGACGGCATTCTGCTTCCCTGGCGGGACGAGCGCCCCCTCCCCGCGCGGGAACTGGACGCCGCGGATCCGGATCACATTGTGTTCATGGCCTGGGATTGTCTGGAAATCCAGGGCGTCGACATTCGCACCATGCCCCTGTACTCCCGCCGTCTTCAGATGCTGCAAATGATCGGCGAGGATCCCCCCCCGCGTTTCCGCTGCTCCGACGAACTGCCCCTCCGCGGTTGGAAGGATCTCCCCGGCCTGCTCGATCGCTGCCACCGCGTCGGCGCCCGGGGGCTCGTGCTCAAACACGTTGAGGGAGACTACCCGGAATCCGGCCGGAGCCACCATCAGTGGCTTCTTCCCCGCGCCAAACAGCGCATCCGGGCGGGGCTTCACTACGGACTGCTCACCGACCCACCGGAATTTGCATTCGGCGTGCTCCGGAACGGCGAGCCCGTCGGCTTCGCGCGGGTCCGTCCCGACAACCCCCAACTGGAGGAAATCCTGCTCGCCTACCTCCGCGATCACACCATCGAAAAACAAGGCCCCGCACGTGTCGTCTCACCCGGCCTCGTCGCGGAGATCCACTACGACGCCATCCACCCCTCCCGCCGCCACAAGTCCGGATTCGTGGTCGAGGGGGCCGAACTCATCCGCATTCTCCCCGCGGATACCCCCATCGATTCCACGCCGGAAGTCTAGAACCAAAACATCTTCCGTGACGTGTGGGCCTTGTGTGGTTCCCCAGGCTCCGTCTTTACCCGCCGATGCGTATCTGCCCTCCCCCGCGCTCCAAACGGGGATCCGGCACCCGACTCCGCCACACCCACATCAGCAGAAACCCGATCACCGCTCCGCCGACATGCGCGAAATGTGCGATGCCGCCACCAAACAGCGACACGCCGGTCACCCCGGAAAACAGGTCCATCAGCAAAAGCCCGGGAATAAAATACTTCGCCGCGATCGGCACCGGCAAAAAGATCAGACTGAGCTTGGCGTTGGGGAACATCAGGCCAAAGGCCGTCAAAATCCCGTAAATCGCGCCCGACGCGCCGACCACCGGCACGTGGAACGTATAAAACAGATCCACCACCTTTTCCTGTCCCACCGAACGCACCGCCTCCGGGAAGTCCCGCTGCAGTTGATAAAAAAACGAACGGGGATCCATAGCCCCATTCAACCGCTCCGCCACCTCCACCGTCACCCCCTGCTCCGCCAACGCCGAGACAGTTTCGCTATACGAAAAATATCCCACCGCATTGTGAATCAACCCCGCGCCCAGACCCGCCACGATGTAAAAAATCACAAACCGCTTCGGGCCCCACATCCGTTCCAGAATCGACCCGAACGACACCAGCCCGAACATGTTCATGAACAAATGCGACAAATTCGCGTGCATGAACAGGCTCGTCACGAACTGCCACAGGTGGAAGTGATCGTTCAGCGGAAAATAAAGCGGCAGGCCGAAGGCGGAGATCTCACTATCGGCGAACACATGGTTCGCCAGCAGAAAGACCACCACGTTCAGGCCGACCAGACCGAAAGTCGCGCGGGGGGTGTTGGACATGCCGTGGAGCCTACGGGAGAACCCCGCCGGGTCAATAGCGGGCGTGGGTCAACTTCCCGACGGCGCCGTGCCGTGCGGGAACACGTACAGCATCAGGTACACCAGCACCCCCGTCACACTCACATACACCCACACCGGCCACACCCAGCGCACCAGCCGCACATGCAGACTGAACTTCCGTTTCAACGCCGCCCACACCGCCCAAAGGATAAAAGGCACCTGCAAAGTCGCCAGAATTACGTGCGGCACCAGGATCAGCAGATAAAGCCCCTTCACCCACCCGGCTCCCTCGTATGTCACGCTGCCCACATTATAGTGATAATACAGGTAACTCCCCAGAAACAGGGCCGAACTCAGGAGCGCCAGGCTCATAAACCGCCAGTGCCCGGTCACGTCGCCCCGCTTCACCGACCGGTATCCCAGCAGCAGAAACGAAAAAGCGATCAGATTGAGGGCGGCATTCAGCGTGGGAAGCGGGTTGTCGGGCATGATGTTTTCTGGTTATAAGAGAAGGCGCGCATGGTACACCGGAAACGTTCACCAATCAATCGATTCTTTCGCTCCCTCCTCGGGCGTGTCCTGAAGTTGCTGCTCCTCGGGGCGGCCGTCTTCGTGGCATTGTTTTTGTGGGTTATATCGGGACGGGACGAACGGGCCGCGGTCATCGAGGCCCCGGAGGAGGCCCTGTCCGCCCCCGCCACCCCGCCGGACACCCTCCGGCTGCTCACCTACAACATCGCCCACGGACGCGGCCCCGAGTTGAACGCCCGCAACACCGACGGTGGAAACGCCGAGGCCAAACGCAAACGACTCGAAGACATCGGCCACCGCATCGGAGCCCTGGGGCTGGACATGGTTTTCCTGCAGGAGGTGGATTTCAACACCTGGTGGAGCCACGGCATGGACCAGGCGTCCATCATCGCCGAAGCCGCAGGCTTTCCCTTCATCGTGCGACAGCGGAATTTCGACACCGGCCTCCCCCTCTTCCGCCGGTACGACTTCGGCAACGCCCTGCTCAGCCGCCTGCCGATCGCCGAGGCCGAACGCGTCTCCCTACCCGCTTTTTCGGAAATGGAGGCCCTGTTCGCCGGCAACCACGACGCCATGCTGGCCACCATCCAGATCGGCGAGGACCAACAGATTCTGATTCTGGGCGCGCACCTCGAAGTGCGCAGCGAAGAAGCCCGGGTGCAGGCGGCGGAGGAACTGATCCGCGTCCAGCGCAAACACCCCCAGCCCATGATCCTCCTGGGCGATCTGAACAGCACCCCCCCCGGCTTCCCCGGCTCCAAAACCTCCCTCTCCGGCCAAAACACCATCGAACTCCTCGAAAGCTTCGGCGGATTTCAACGCCGCCCCGGACGCGGCCAGGCCACCCACACCGATTTCACCTTCCCCACCGTCGCCCCCCGCCGCATCATCGACTGGATCCTCGCCGACCGCAATTGGCGCATCCTCGAATACAAAGTCCTCCGCGACTTCCAGGAATCCGACCACCTCCCCGTCATGGCCACTCTCAAACGCCGATAACCCGGATCCTCTGTTTCCACCTCGCACGAAGCCCACAAAGGCGCAAAAGAAAAGGTATTCAAACCTCTCCTCGACGGGCTCCAAAAACAAAACGTTGTGCCTTTGTGAACTCCGTGCGGGGCAAAAGCGGATGGCCGGAGCCGCTTATACGTTCAGGCTCGCCCGCGCGTCCACGATGGCGAGGTCGACCGGCCGCCGATCGAGAAAATACCGCACGGAATCGTACCCCGCCTCCTCCAGCAGGTCGTACGCTTTCGGATACCCGTCCGCCACCCGCTCCGGATCGTGCGCGTCAGCGCCCACCACCACGGGAATGTCCCGCAGCCGCATCTCTCTTAAAATCTCCGGCGCCGGATTCATCTGCGAAATCGTTTTGTTCACGCCCGAGGTGTTCAACTCCATGGCGATTCCCGTGGCCGCGATGCGATCCAGGCAGTTCCGGATGTGCTCCATCAGCCCTTCCAGATCCCACGCCTCGCTACCGTAATTTTTCACCAGATCCGGATGCGACAGACAATCAAACAATCCGGTCTCCGCCGCCTCCACCAGACTTTCGAAGTACTGACGGTGAAACGCCGGCCAATCCCCGTTCAGATACCGCTCCTTGTACTCCGCCAATTGTGGATGCACCGACCCCAGCACGTAATTCAACGGCTCCCGCCCGTGCAACTCCTCCAACCACGGCTCGAAGCCCGGCAAATAGTCGCTCTCCAACCCAAGCCGCACATCCACCCGCCCCTCGAACTCCCGCCGCGTCTCCTCCACCAGCGCCACATAGTCGTCCCATTCCTCCGGACGCATCCGCACATGCGAAGACATCCCCTCCGGCAACGGACTGTGGCAGGTCACGGTAATCCCCTTCAACCCCTTCCGCTCCGCCTCCGCCGCATAGGCTGAAGGCTCGCCCCGCGCGTGGCGGCAGAGCGGCGTGTGCATGTGGGTTTCGTACACGAGCGGTTCGGTCATAACGAACGGAACCATACACGCCCACGCCCGGGTTGCAAACCTTCACGGCGCCGATACGAAAACCTAACGCGTCGGCGGCGTCGCCTCCAGAATTTCCGCCCCGGCCTCGGGATGCAGCACCAGAATCGAGAATTCCGCCGCCTCCTCGGGTTCGCGATGGTTCAGTGACAAATAGTCGAAACGCCCCCGGAGATCCGTATACCCGTCCTTCCAGAAGCTCACCCGGCCGTTCACCCCGCGCGCGAACACCTTCACATAGGTTTTCGGCAAGGGCTCGCCGGTCTCCTCCGACCGCACCGCAATCTGCCCGAATTCCTCCATCTTGCGGATTTTCAGCCGGTTCGCATACCACGCCGTGGACGCCCGCTTGCCTTTTCCGGTGACCTCCACCATCACGTTCCGGTTCCGGAACGCCTCCGGCAGGTCCAACCGCTCCTCTTCGCCGCCGCCTTTGATGTCGATCTCCTGACTGAAGGCCGGGCGGATCACCGCGAAGTCCTCCCCGCCCTCGGCCAGGAACGGCTTGCGACTGAACAGCAACTCGATGTCCATCGGATACAGGTTCAGCGTGACGGTTTCCAAATGGTGTCCGGTCAGCCACAACACCCCGTTCTCTTCCTTCAATTCCAGCGAAGGCTGCTTAGAAGCCATCCGATCCAGATCCTGCTGACGCGTCGGATCCTCCACCGTTCCGACCTCGCCGCCGCGCGCCTCCTCCACCGCGCGCACCACTTCCCGGAACCGCCGACGCCAGCGCGGCACGGGATGGTCCGTATGCGGTTCCGCCAACGCCAGCGCCCGATCCACCTCCAGCGAACGTAACGCCAGCCAGGCCGCCAGATAATCGGTCTGCAGATCCTCATGCAAGGCCTCGGTTTCGATCCGGTCGAATTGCGCCATCGCCTCGCCCAACCGTCCCTGCACCTGCAGGTAATACACCAGCGCCAGCCGCTCGTGCGCATCCAGCTCCGCCCGATACAGGTTGTGGAACAGGAACGAGCGATACTGGTCCCGCAGCGCGTGATTCAGGATCTTCCGCTTCGCCCCCACATCGTGCGCCCGCGGATTCACCAGCGGCGCGTACTCCAGATGTTCGTAGGTCTTCTCCACCCCCGGATCGATCACCAGCAAGGGCGACCGCAACACCGGGCCCACCTGTTTGGCGGTCGAACTCTGCGCCAGCCACACCCGCGCCGTGTCCGGATCGCGATGCTCAAGAGCGTAGGAAAACGTCAAATCGTGAAACAATCCCCGGGACGTCAACAACCCCACCACCTCGCGGTAAAAGTTCTTGTCCTTCAACCGCCACGCCATCTCGTTCAACTCCAGCCGACGTAGATTGTGGTCCCGCAGAAACACCAGCGTCTCCGCGTCGGACGCGTGCTGCGACACCCAGGCCCAGGAGGTTTTGTCCACCTCCGTCGGCGCGTCCACCACCTCGAACATCCGTGGCTCCGCCCGGCCGATGATCGCTTCTTCCGCCGCCGCGTGCGCCGGGAACTGGGAGAACGTGCCCGACTCCGGAAACATGAAAAAGTATTCCACCGTCCGGGTGGTGTACGGATCCAGCACCACGGAATGATCGTCGGTGTAGAACCCGTTCCGCACCGGAATCGCGCCCACCGGAATCTGTAGCAGGACGTTCAATCGACGCTTGGAGGAGGTCGGATTGGTCAGCGTCACCCGGGCGCCGTAGACCGTGCGCCGGATGAACTCGCCACTCACGAATTTCTCGATCTGCTCATTGCCCTCGAAACGATACCGGTCGTCCGGACGGAAAAACTGCTGGGACAACAGCAGAGGACGCTCGTCCTCCGACGGCTCCGCCGGCAGAATCTGTTCGCTCACCAGCAAGGCCGGAGAAGAGGTGCGCAAGGTCAGCGCCGCGCCCTCCTGCGTTTCCTCGGGTGCCTCCGCTTCGAAAGGCAGACCAGAAAACGCCAGCGCGACGACCGCCTCGGTGAGCGTCCCGTTCGCCCGCAACAGATGCGGAGAGAGTTCCTTGCCCCGGGCCACGTCCAACCAGAAAGCGTTCACCGGAATCCGCTCCGGCACATCCTCCCGCATCCGCACATGCCAGTAATTCTGCTCCGCCAACTCTTTCGTCTTTGGCAACTTCCGATACAGGCGCGTCTGTTCGTTCGAGAATCCGTCCGCATCCTTGCCCAGTTCCATTAAATGTCGTTCCGCCCCTTCCGCCTTGGTTTCTCCCAGGGCAAAGGAAAGATTTTGATCCTCCATCTCTTCTTGCTCCACCTTTTTCATGGGCTTTTCCGACGCCATGGGAGCCCGGGCTCTGGCTGAATCTTGCGACACGAGCATCCCCGACATCGACACGACCTCGGACTGCCGCTCGGCCCGTTCGCGCGCTTCGTCGCGAGCCTGCGCCACCGCCTCGTCGAGTTGATTCGACTGCAACGCGGTTCGCACCCGTTCCGCGAATCCCTCGGGATCCGGAGGCAACAACTCCACCCGTTCCCGCAGCAGAGCCCGCATCGCCTCCGCGTCTCCGCCCCGCCGGGCCAGCAACGCCAACTCCAGGGCATTCCGATGTTGCAGACGATCCAGCCGCGTGTCCTCCGGAGTCAGTTCCCCCAACAACCACCGGTCCACAAAGGTCTTGTCTTTTTTATTTTTCAGGTACGGAGCCACCACCGACTCGAAAAACTCCGGATCCCGCCGATACAAAAACAGATGCAGTTCATGGCAGGCGTATTCGTTGTATTTCTCCAACCGGGCCTCACGGTCCAAGTCGGGCCAGTCCTTCAAAAAAGCGAACTTCCGCAACTCCCCGCCGCCGTGCAGCGTTTGCAACAGATCGAACGCCAACCCCACGTCACCGATCACCTGATACCGGGTGGTCGCCAGATCCGGAAACACCGTCGCCTCCCCGGCGTCCACCGCGCGGATCTGTTTCTGACGACTGAACGATCCCTCCGGTTTCAACCCGGCGGTCAACCGCACCTCGCGTGGCTCAAACGCGTTTTCCGGCAAGGGTACACGCCGCAACACCGTCCCGAACCGCGTCATCACCACGACATCCAACGCCGTCTGTTCCTCCAATCCCTCCAGCGGCACCGACACCGTCCCGTCCTCCCCCGGCACCAGATTCACCCACCACCGACTGCCCTCCGGCAGGAAATCGAACCCGATATCGTTTCCCGAAGGACTCCTGCCTGAGCCTCTCCCGGATTTGGCCATAAGGGCATCGCGGTGAACTCCGCCACTAAATCTATCCGCTCCCGCCGGAACCCCGTCCTCCTCCGGCGCATTCAACCGCTGACGCCCTCCACGATAAGCCTCATCCTGTTTCAACCGTTCCCGTTCAGCCTCGGTTTCCCGCAGCTCCCAGGGATTGAGAATCAACCCAGGCCGCTCCAGTAAGGTCCCCGCGTAGGTGTCCAGCGACTGTCGCTCCAGCACATACCGGTACTCGTCGCCGATGTTGCGTCCGCTCACATACTGCACGTGCGGCGGAAACACCCGCCGGAACGACGGCGACGCGTACCCCATTCCGATGGGAATGCCTTTTTCGTTTCCCGCGAACCGATAGGCCCGCACCGCCACCCGGGTTCCGGGCCTGACGTGACGGAGCTTCACCTTCACCGATTCCCCGGACCGCGTCACGTCCTCAACCGAGGTAAGCTCCAGTCCGGTTCGCTGCAATCGCTCCGTCTCCCCCAGAATGAACCCGCTGCGCGATTCCCCCTCCACCACCCGAAGCGTCACCGTCTCGCCGGGTTCGTGCAGGGTCAGGCGATACTCCCCCTCAGCCAATCCATCGATCCTCAACTCTCCACCCCCGATACGCGCCTTGTCCCCCGCGTCCTCCAGAATCAGCCCACGCCCCATCCGAAACAACGACGCCCGCCGCAATTCCGCCTTCGAATCATAGGGATAGGGCAAGGACACCGCTTCCCCCGGTTGAAGATGCAGGATATCCGGAAGCACCGCCGCGCCCGAATCCAACATCTGATCCAATGCCAACGCGTCCGGCCCGCTTACCCGAATGCGATGGATGTTCGCCAGCGATCCCAGTTCCACCCGCCCCTCCGGGTCGGTCGTCGTCCGCACCGTCACGTCCTCCTTGAACGCCGGATGCCACAAGTCCACCCGCAACGGCACCTCGGGAATCAACGCCCCGTTCAAATCCCGCACCTCCAGCGACCAGCCCTTCGTCGACGGCACCAGAAACACCTGTTTCAGCACATCCCCCGACCTCCCCGACTTCACCTGAATCTCCTTATGATCCGTCAGCGACTCCTCCTCCAAATCGGTTTTGCGCTTCAACGTGGCCGTGACCGACACCTCCACGCTCCGCAAGCCGTCCGGCACATAGAAATCCTTCGCCCATTCCCGCGAATCCACGAACTCTGGCAGGAACTCCCGCTCGCTCCGTATGCCTTTCGCGTCGGTGACCGCCAAGGTCACCTTCACGTCCTTCAACATCCCCGGGTCCAGGGGAAGATCGTGAATCCGCAGATCCGGACGCAGAATCAACCGCGCCGTGTCCCGTCGGTTCATACTCTGCGGATCCAACAGAATCCCCGCCGAAAACCGATACGACTCCCCCAGATGCGTGAACTGTTCCGGACTGCTGAAAGTTCCATCGCGCAACACCGCGAACCGCGTTCCGGGATTCTCCGAAAACGGCAACAGGATCAGTCCCCGCTCGTTCGCCTCGAACTCCCGACCGTCCAGCCAGATCCGCGCGTCCTTCACCGTCTCCCCCGCGTCGTTGAGCACCATCGCCACCTGCCCCGCCGCCGTCGCCTGGCTCACCATCTCCAAATGCCCCACATGTACCAGCGCCCGGGAACTGACCCCGTTGCCGATCAGTTCCACCACATAGACGCCGCGCCCGTCGATCTCCGGCAGGTCCAGCGTCCGCACCACCCGGCGACCCGGATCGGCCGACACCGTCATCGTGCGCTCATGGGTCGCCACCATCCCGTCCAGATCCACTGCCTGGTCCACTGGCGCCTGATGGGTGGTGTAATAGTTGAAAGTCTGCATCTCGTAAATCTTCACCAACACCTCGTCCACCCGCTTCACTTCCACCTTCAATGACACCGCGTCCCCCGGCGTCACATAGGACGGATTGTCCGGCGCGAACTGAAGTTCAATGCGTTCCAGAATTCGCCGATAGGCCTCGGGCGACAGCAAATGCGCCCACGCCTCCGGCTTTCCGACCCCGTGCAGGATTTTGCTTTCCGCAAACACCGCCTTCAGCCAATCGCTTTCAAAAAAGCGCGCGTAGCCCTCCATATCCGCGTCGTCGCGGAACAGTTCGATCAAATAATCGCGCACCAGCGGCTCCTCGTTCCCCACCGGCGGCAACACGATTTCCCGCCCCGGAGAAAAATTGAAATTCACCCATTCCACCCGCTGCCCCCGCAGACGTTCCCTCCGATCCTCGTCCAGATACGCCACCGGCCGAGGCAGAGCCACATAGGCGCGGAACAATCCTTCGTCGTAGTCCCCCGTCTGCCGCAGATGGTCCAGCAGACGATACAAGGTCGACGCCTTCAACGAATTGTGCATCTCACCTAGTGTTTGAACGAAAGACCACATGTCCCGGTAATACGCCACCGCCGCCTCGTGATCGTGCGACAAATCCACCTTCGGCGGCTGAATCCGCGACAACCGTTCCGTCACGTAGTCCCGGTCCCGTAGCAGCGCCGGCCGACGCCGCCCCAACTCCTCCAACTGAACCCGGGTCAACAGACGGTGAATGCGATGATGTCCGAACCCGCGACTGTCCTTGTAATCCAGATCCGCCAAAATCAGGTCCACCAATCCCGGCACATCCGGCCGTTCCAATTGTCCCAGCAACGCCCGCCGCTGCTCCGGCGTCAACTCCTGGCGCGCCGCCACCTCCAATCCCCGCTCCGTCACCCGGTCCAGCAAACGCCCATGACGACTCGCCCGCGCCAAAAACACCGACTCCGCATACTGCTCCGGACGCACCACCGACGGATACTCCCGACTCCGTTCCGCATGGCGCGGACGATGGTTGAAATGCAGATTGTTGTCGTCCTTCAGAAATTCCCACACCTCTTTCGGCGTCCTCTCAAACTCCATCAGCATCTGCCGACGCCGCATCTCTTTCATCCGGTCGTTCCAGCGATGATCGTTTTTCCGCACCCACCGCCGCAGCATGTCGTCGAACTTCGCCCGCTGGTTCGAAAGCTGGTAATGCAGACAATGGTAGTAGTAATAATCCTCCGTGTCCGGCACCAATTCCTTCAACGCCGCCTCCCGGTCGCCCCAGGCGAACGCCTCCAGAAACTCCAGATCACCCGTCTCCGCCGCGCGCGCTCCACACAACGAAAAGACCAACAGACACAACAGAAATTTCAGCTTCATCACGGGACTCCTACCAGGGGGTTCTCGAACAGTCTACACCCTCCGGACGCCTCCCGGCAGGGAAATCTTAGAACGATTCGGAAAATTCACAGCCTGCCTTTACTTCCCGATCCGCCACCGAGTGCATGACCAAAATCATCCATAAACGCTTTACTCTCTTCATTTGGTGCTCATTCGGTTCGGGTTCCCGGGGCTGGCCGACCCCGATCGGATTCCGTTCAGCCCCAGGGTGGATGAGTTCGAAACGCTGTCACCAAGGGTCCCATTCAGATGAAACCTCCGTGAATCAGGCTCCGGAGGAGCCGACGCCTGAAGCCCGGGGGCCATGCCCCCCGGGGGGACGCCCATAAAAAGAACGACGCGCCCTGGAGTGGGTGCACGCGGGGTATAGGACGTTGGAACGATTTGGTTCATGTACCTTCCGTCACCAAAATCGTACCCCGCCCCGCCCACCAAAACTCAGCGGACTGAAGGGACCCACACATCTTGCCTCTTTCTTCCATTTGCCGTACATTGAAGTCATGACCATTAAAGAGATAGCCATTCACGCGATCGAAGAGCTTCCCGACAATGCGCGATGGGAGGAAATCCAAGAGAGAATCAACTTCATGGCCGGTGTACGCAAAGGGCTCTACGAGTTGGATCAAAATCAGGGAATTCCTCATCAAAAGGTGAAAGAGGAATTTGCTGAATGGCTTATTCCCTGATCTGGTCTCCCACCGCCCGTTCGGATTTCCGGGACCTTGTTCAATACATTTCCGAATTCGACCCAGATGCGGCTGAACGCTTCGGGAACCGAATATTTCACGCACTCGAGAGCCTATATACTTTCCCGGATTCGGGAAGAATCGTTCCGGAATTCAGGGACCCCGCACTCCGTGAACTCATCCGAAAACCATGTCGGATCGTCTACAGAGTCGATCAGGAACGCTCATGCATCCATATTGTCCGAATCTGGCATGCCGCCAGAGGAATCCCCGAGATATAGCAGTCTCCGTGCCCCCCCCTCTCCGTGGTTCTTCCCCCATCGCCCTCACAACCCATACCAAAAAACTCTCCAACTCATAAATCCCTCATCAATACCGTTAAAAAATTATCTTTTTAGGAATTGCAGTCCCTTCGCTCGGGATTAGGTTGGCCCTCCCATGAGCGAACACATTCAACCCCTGTTGGAGCGCATCCAGTCCGAAGGTTTGAAGAAAGCCGAGACGGAGCGCGATGCGATTCTGGAACGGGCCCGCGCCGAGGCCGAAGGCATTCTGGAATCCGCACGGAAAGAGGCCGCGGACCTCACCGCCCAAGCCGAATCCGAGGCCGAGGCCACCCTGCAACGCGGCAAAGCCGCCCTGAGACAAGCCGCGCGGGACGAACTCCTTCGACTCCGCACCGAAATCGGCCGCCAGCTAAACCTGGCGGCGAAAAAGGCCGCCTCCGCCCCCCTCTCCTCCGAAGACCTGATCCCGGACCTGCTTCGCGAACTCGTCAAGGCCCACGGCGCGTCCGGCACCGTGACCGTCGAGGCCGGAGCGCCCCTGGCCGACAAGCTGAAAGATCTGCTCCCGGCCCTGCTCAAAGACGCGGGAGCCGAAGGCGGCGAGGTCGTCATGAATCCGAAAACCGGCGCGGGCTTCCACCTCCGCTTTGGCGACTCCGCCCAGGGCATCGACCTCACCGACGAGGCCGTCGCCGACTGGCTGGGCGCCCACCTGAGGCCCGAACTGGCCGAACTTCTCAAGCCCGAGTCCTCCGGAGACTGATCCGATGCGGATCTACCTGCTGGCCAGTTTTCCCACGCTGACCTTCCACCAGCCGGCCCCGTTCACCTTCGAGGCCCTCTTCTCCGACTGCGCCCGCCACCTCTCCTCCAACGACCTGGCCGAACTCGACGCCGTCTGTTCCACTCCGCCCGAAGGCTCCAGCCGCTTCGCCCGGGACTGGGCCCACGCCCAACGGGAATTCCACGACCTCAACACCCGCGAACGGCGCTCCCGCCTTCCCGCCGAGCAGACGGCTTCCAGCTCTCCCAAAGCCGTCGCCCCCAAACACGACGCCCTGCGGGCCGACGTGCGCGCCGCCTGGAGCGAAACCGATCCCCTGAAACGTGAAACCCGGCTCCTCCAGGCCCAGTGGAACTGGATCGAGGAGCGCCGACGCGCCGCGCCCTTTACCCTCGTCGACCTCATGGGCTACGCCCTGCAGCTCCGCCTCCTGGAACGCAAAGACGCCTGGGAAGAGGCCGCCGGCGAAACCCAATTTGAAGAACACATCCATTCCTTTCTCGATCCGGTGATCGAGGAGATCCGTACACAGGAACTTTCCGCATGAGCGATACTCCCTCTCCCTCCCAGGGCACCATCGACGGCGTCAACGGCAACCTCATCCGCGTCACCTTCCCCGACGCCGTCATGCAGAACGAAGTCGGCTACGCCCTCATCCAGGGTCTCCGGCTCAAAGCCGAAATCGTCCGCGTCCGCGGCCGCCAGTGCTGGCTTCAGGTCTTCGAGGACACCTCCGGACTGAAAGTCGGCGATCCCGTCGAGTTCTCCGGCGAACTCCTCTCCGTCGAACTCGGCCCCGGCCTCCTCCAATCCATTTATGACGGACTGCAAAATCCCCTCCCCCAATTGGCGGAACAATGCGGCTTCTTTCTGGAACGCGGCCAGTATATCGACGGCCTCGACCGCGAAAAAACCTGGGAGTTCACCCCCTCCGTTGATGTCGGCGACACCGTGGAGGCCGCCAACAGCGTCGGCACCGTGCCCGAAGGCATGTTCACCCACCGCATTATGGTGCCCTTCGACTGGCGCGGACGCTTCACCGTGAAAAAAATCTCCCCCGCCGGCTCCTACACGGTCGACACCGTGGTGGCCGAGGTCGAAAACGAATCGGGTGAGGCCCGCGAGGTCCGCATGTTCCAATCCTGGCCGGTGAAAAAAGCCATCCAGGCCTACGACGAGCGCCTGCGCCCCGCCGAGAACATGACCACCCAGGTGCGAACCCTCGACACCTTTTTCCCGGTCGCCCGCGGCGGCACCTACTGCATCCCCGGCCCCTTCGGCGCTGGCAAAACCGTCTTGCAGCAAATCACCAGCCGCCGCGCCGATGTGGATATCGTGGTGGTCGCCGCCTGCGGAGAACGCGCGGGCGAAGTGGTGGAGACCCTGCGGGAATTCCCCGAACTGGAGGACCCCCGCACTGGCCGCTCCCTCATGGAGCGCACGCTGATTATCTGCAACACCAGCTCCATGCCCGTCGCCTCCCGCGAGGCCTCCGTCTACACCGCCGTGACCATCGCGGAGTACTACCGCCAGATGGGACTCAACGTGCTCCTGCTCGCCGACTCCACCTCCCGCTGGGCGCAGGCCCTGCGCGAACTCTCCGGCCGCCTGGAGGAAATCCCCGGCGAGGAGGCCTTCCCGGCCTATCTGGAAACGGTCATCGCCAACTTCTACGAACGCGCCGGGCGCGTCCGTCTCAAAGACGGCACCGAGGGATCGGTCACCATCGGCGGCACGGTCTCCCCGGCCGGCGGCAACTTCGAGGAGCCCGTCACCCAGAGCACCCTCAAAGTCGTGGGCGCCTTCCACGGCCTCAGCCGCGAACGGTCCGACCAGCGCCGCTACCCCGCCATCGACCCGCTGGAAAGTTGGAGCAAATATCCCAGCCTGGTGGATCCCCGGCAACTCAAGGAAACCCGCCGAGTGCTGCGCGAGGGACGCGACGTGGAGCAAATGATGAAAGTCGTCGGTGAAGAAGGCACCGCCATGGACGACTTCATCCTCTTCCTCAAAGCCGAATTCCTCGACGAGGTCTACCTGCAGCAGGACGCCTTCCACGACGTGGACGGCGCGTCCAGCGCGGAACGCCAGACCCACGTCTTCAGCGTCATCCACGGCATTCTCACCACCCCGCTCCACTTTCAAAACCAGGACCACGCCCGCCAGGAATTTCTCCGTTGGCAGCAGATGGCCAAGGACTGGAACCGCATTCCCATGGACAGTCCCGACTTCGCCGCCAAGGAAAAGGAATTGCTCTCCGCGGTGGACGCCCGCCGCGCGACCGGAGAGGAGAACTGATCATGCATACCCAGTACCACGGAATTGAAAACATCGTCGGCAACGTCCTCATGCTTCGGGCTGAAAACGTCGGCTACGGCGACCTCGCCGAAGTCACCTACGGCGACGAACGCTCCCTCGCCCAGGTGATCCAGCTCGACGGCCAGGACGTCTACCTCCAGGTGTTCAGCGGCAGCCGCGGGGTCCCCACCGACGCCACCGTCCGCTTCCTCGGCCACGGACTCCAGGTCCCCTTCTCCGAGGATCTGCTCGGCCGCATTTTCGACGGCAGCGGACGCCCCCGCGACAGCCGCCCCGATCTGGACGCCGAACCCGTCGGCGTCGCCGGCCCCTCGGTAAACCCCGCCCAACGCATCATCCCCCGCAAAATGGTGCGCACCGGCATCCCCATGATCGACGTGTTCAACACCCTCGTCCAGTCCCAGAAGCTTCCCATCTTCTCCGTCGCGGGCGAACCCTACAACCCCCTGCTCGCCCGCATCGCCCTCCAGGCCGAGGTCGACGTCATCGTGCTCGGCGGCATGGGCCTCAAATACGACGACTACCTCTTCTTCCGCGAAACCCTCGAAGAGGCCGGCTCCCTCAGCCGCACCGTCATGTACGTCCACACCGCCGCCGATCCCACGGTGGAATGCCTCTTCGTGCCGGACCTCTGCCTCGCGGTGGCCGAGAAGTTCGCCCTGGAAAACAAAGAGGTGCTGGTGCTGCTCACCGACATGACCAACTACGCGGACGCCATGAAGGAAATCGCCATCACCATGGAGAAAATCCCCTCCAACCGCGGCTACCCCGGCGACCTGTACAGCCAGCTCGCCGCCCGCTACGAGAAGGCCGTTGATTTCGAATCCGCCGGCTCCATCACCGTGCTCGCCGCCACCACCATGCCCGGCGACGACGTCACCCACCCCGTTCCCGACAACACCGGCTACATCACCGAGGGCCAGTTCTACCTCCGCAACGGACGCATCGAACCCTTCGGTAGCCTCAGCCGTCTGAAACAGTTCGTGAACGACAAGACCCGCGAGGACCACCGCAAAATCATGGACCGTATGATCCAGCTTTACGCCGGATACCGCTCCACCGAGGAAAAACGGTCCATGGGCTTCCGCATGACCGAGTGGGACAATAAACTCGTGAAATTCGGCGAACTCTTCGAAGACCGCCTCATGAACCTCGACGTCACCCTCCACCTCGAGGACGCCCTCGACACCTGCTGGAACATTCTCGACACCTGTTTCGAACCCGAAGAATCCGGCATGCCCTCCGAACTCATCGAAAAGTTTTGGCCTAGATGAGGTTTCAGCGTTCGGTGTACAGGTTTCAGGAGCCTGCGCACGCAAACTCGAACCCGAACCAACCCCTGAACACTCTCCCAACCCGAACACTGAACTCTGAACACTCTCCCAACTCCTGACCAATGACTCCTGACTCTCCCCCCATGACACTCGACCCCTGACCCTCGACCCTTCTCTCCCCCCATGCCCCTCAAAAGAACCAAATCGGAACTCAAACGCCAGCGTGAACTGCTGAAGCGGTTCCAGCGCTACCTCCCCACCCTGCAGCTGAAGAAACAGCAGTTGCAGGCCGAGGTGCGTCAGGTTGAATTGGCCCGGGCGGATCTGGAGGCCGAACGGGAAAAAGCCCGCCGCGAAGCGCACGCCTGGATCGCCCTCTTCGCCGAGGATCTTCCCCTCGCCGACTGGTTGCGCGTCAAGCGGATGGAGATCGGAGAACAGCACATCGCCGGAGTCGACGTGCCCGTGCTGAACAGCTTTGAAATCGCCGAGGAGTGTCCCGATCGGTTCGAGCAGCCCGCATGGGTGGACGCCGGACTGCGGGCTCTGAAACGGGAAGTCGAGTTCCGGGTCCGCCTGGAAATCCTGCGCCGCCAGGAGGATCTGCTCGAACAGGAGCTGCGCACCACCAGCCAACGCGTCAACCTGTTCGAAAAAGTCAAAATCCCCGAGTGCAAAGAAAACATCCGCATCATCCGCATCGCCCTCGGCGACGAGCAGGTGGCGGGCGTGGCCCGGGGCAAACTGGCCAAAAAGAAAAGCGAGGCCGCCGCATGATCACCCCCATGCGCCACGCCACCCTGATTTGCCGCGGAGATGACGCCGAATCCCTGCTGGAACGGTTGCGCGCCTTCGGCGCCGTGCATCTCCACATCCACATGCGCGACAACCGGGAGATTGAAAGTCTCGCACGCCACCTCGGCCACACCGAACACGTGGTCAAAAAACTCGAGCGCATCGAGACGCCCCAGGGCGCCCCTCCCTCCGACGACCCCGAAACCCTCGTGGCCCACGGCCTTCGGATCGAACGCGACCGCCGCGGGATTCAACAACTCCAGGCCCGGCTTCTTCAGGAGGCCCGCGTCTGGGAGCCCTTCGGAACCATCCAGCCCGACACCCTGCGTGCCCTGCGGCGGCAAGGGCTCTCGGTCGAATTCTACCGCGCCGCCGAATCCCCCGTGGACCTGCCTCCCGACTCCGCCTGGCTCACCGCCGCACCCGGCTTCGGCGTCGCCGTCTCCACCGATTCCCTCGCCGAGGTGGACACCGCGCCCTTGAAAATGCCCGCCCGCGGTCCCGCCCGCATTCGGGAGCTCCAGAACCGGCTCGACGTCATGACCCGTCGCCACGAGGCCGAACTCGCGGCGGCCGCCACCGCGCTCCCCGCCCTCCGCGACTATCGCGACGCCCTCGCCGACCAACTCGACTTCCTCAAAGCCCGCGAAGGCATGGACAGCGGAGAATCCCTCCGGTGGATCGAAGGCTTCGTCCCCGAATCCCGTCTCGACGATCTCCAACGCTTGGCGGAAGACGGCGGCGTCGCCCTCCTGCTCCGCGAACCGGAGGAAGACGATCCCACCCCCACCCTGCTCGAACAAAACGCCTTCGTCAGTTGGATCCAACCCGTCTTCAGCTTCCTCGGGGTCACCCCCGGCTACAACGAGGTGGATGTCGGCTGGAGCTTCCTCGTCTTTCTATCGCTGTTCTCCGGCATGATCATTGGAGACGCCGGCTACGGCCTGGTACTGCTCGCCGCCGTGGGCGCGCTCAACCTCTTCAACCCCGCCTCCCGAGGCAAATTCGCCAACCTGCTCTACCTCATGGGCGGCGCCACCGTCGGCTGGGGCCTGCTCACCGGCAACCTCTTCGGCATCGAGAACCTCCCCGGTTGGATGCGCGGCCTGAAAATCGACGCCCTGTCCGACCTGCGCGACCCCAAACCGGTGATGAACGTTTGCTTCGTACTCGGAGCCGCCCACCTCACCCTCGCCCACGGCTGGAACCTCTGGCGACGCCGACGCAGCCTCCAGGCCCTCGCCGAAATCGGCTGGATCGGCAGCACCTGGACCATGTACTGCCTCACCGGACAAATGGTGCTCGGCTGGGAGGAACTCCCCGGCTTCGTCCTGCCGCTGTTCCTCGTCAGCGTCGCCCTCATCGTGATCTTCATGACCCCGCCCGCCAAACTCAAGGAAGACTGGGTGGAGCACATGATGCTGCCCCTCTCCTTCGTAAACAATTTCGTGGACGTCGTCAGCTACGTCCGCCTCTACGCCGTGGGCATGGCCACCTTCGCCCTCGCCTCCAGCTTCAACACCATGATTCTCGGCGGCGACGGAAGAGGCAACGTGCTCGTCACCGGAATCATGATGGTCATTCTCATCCTCGGCCACGCTCTCAACTTTATTCTCGCCGGGATGGGCGTGATGGTGCACGGCATCCGCCTCAACACCCTCGAATTCGCCTCCCACCTGGGCCTCACCTGGAGCGGAATTCCCTACGAGCCCTTCAAACGGCGCACGCCGCACCCGGACGACACCACTTCACAAACCTGAACACCCAACTCTGAAACCCGAACACTGTTCTTCTTCACCCCAAGGAGTATGACGATGGACCTCGACCCACAAACCATGGAATCACTCGGCCGCCTCGGCGGCATCGCCGCCCTCAGCATGGCCGCCATCGGATCCGCCATCGGATCCGGCACCGCCGGTATGGCCGCCGTCGGCGCCTGGAAGCGCGCCTTCCTGCAGGATCGCCCCGCCAGTTTCTTGCTGGTCATCTTCGTCGGCGCCCCCCTCTCGCAGATCATCTACAGCATGATCCTCATGAACAACATCCGCGACCTCTCCGTCGACTTCGGCGCCTTTTGGCCCCTGTTCCTTTTCGGCGGGCTGCTGGCCGGCATCGGCATGGCCGCCTCGGCCATCCTCCAGGGCAAAGCCGGCGCCGCGGGCGCCGACTCTCTCGGAGAAACCGGCAAAGGCTTCGGGCTCTACCTCATGACCATCGGCATGGTGGAAACCGTCGCCCTGTTCGTGCTGGTCTTCAGCCTCGGCGTGCTCCCCTCAGCCGGCTGACGCCCCACTCACCCTTCACACACAACCGCCCCGCGATCCGTCGCGGGGCGGTTTTTATTTTCAAAACCTGCTGGAATTAACCAGTCACCCCAAAGACAGGCTTCTCCGCAGGGAATCCAAATCGGGAATCGGAGGGTTCGCGTCGAAATGAAACCGGATTTCGCCCTCGACACGTTCCCGGCTTTTTTGATCCTCCGACGTATCTTCCGCCCATTTGCGTCCCGGATGCATCGTATCCCAGGGAGACCGTTTATTTCCACGGGTTTTGGCGCTGTCACCATGTTTCCCGATCCCAAAACACACCTTCATCTCCTTGTTCCAAATCGGTTTGAAGAACGAAATCATGAAATGTTCCACCGCCGCCTGCATCCCGCTTTGAATGGCGACGTGACGGCAGGTGAAATCCTCTAGGCTTAAATTGGTCTTCTCGATATTCCGCGCGTGTTCTTTTAATCGTTTATAGAGGGCGTCTCCCTGCTCCTCCGTGGTTTCGGCGTATGCCTCGGCCGGATCCGCCTTTCCCACATAAATCGGCGTCTCGGTTTTGGACAAAGGCCGATAGGCCTCCACGTCCCGACCCACGTAATAGATCGCATACACTCCGGCTCCGTAAAACCTTTCACCAACAACCTCCTCCAATGGTTTTCTCGGCTGATTGATGAAATTGAAGGTGAAAAATTTGGCGATACTTTTGGGATTCCCCAAAGTGACGTCGATCGAACCGAACCGCACGGGAGACAAGCGTTCGCGTTGCCGCGACAACTCCAGGATCAAATCCCCCGCGCTTTTAACGAACCTCCGCTTGGAAGCCGCTCCGGTCTCTTCCTCCTCTTCCATGTTCGACAAAAGGTCGGTCAACGACTCGATTTCTTTCGTCAACTTCTTCAAACGTGTCGGTGGTGTCTTTCCCATGAGGCACAAGTTGGAGCAACAAACCTCTCAAGTCACGGAATTTTCCACTTTCGTGCTGGGAATTTTCGCGGCGATCGACGTCGCGACTCTTCTCGCCAGCTCCACCGGAACGGCGTTGCCCAATTGACGCATGCTTTCCGTCCAGCTTCCCGGAAAAACGAAGTCGTCGGGAAAGGTCTGGATGCGCGCGGATTCCCTGACTGTGAAATACCTCACCACGCCATTGGAATGACGCATCATGTTTTCTCCTCCGGGAACCCCGTGGTCCCCAGCCTTCAGCGCTTTGGACGGTTCGTCCAGCGGGCTTCCGGTATGACCCGGATAGCTCTTGGCTCCGGGTTGATGACGATGGTTGGGAACTCGCGCCGCTCGGGGATCGGAGGGACTGGGCAAGTCCAAAAGCGCGTCCCGCACGGTGACCCAGGGACGGGTGTGGTCCAAAAAATCGTCGGACCTCAGCAAACCAACCCGTTTCACCAACGACAACGGAACGGACGGGGCGCGGAGTCCATGCCGTTCCCAATAGTCTCCGTTCACAAACTTGGATCGAAGAAGCGCGTTCAACGAGTGCGTGGGCTTGGGGAAGGACCATTTCACATCCAAATCGTTGCGAAACCCCACGAAAAACACCCGATGACGTCGTTGGGGAACCCCGTAATCCGCCGCGTCCGCGAGATGAATCACCACCCGGTACGATAGCCCCTCCATGCCGGATTTCGAGGAATGGTGCGCTTGGAGGCGGCGCAGATTCGCCTCCCACCCCGCGTTGTCGGAAACCGGAAATTCGGGGTACGTCAATTGAAGACGAATAAACTCCACATAATTGGAGAAAGCCGATCTCAACAACCCCCTGACGTTTTCAAACATGAACGCGGCGGGTTTGAGTTCCCTGACCGCCCTCACCGCCTCGGGAAACATGTCCCGGCCATCGCGATACCCCTTTGCTTTCCCCCCCATGGAAAAGGGCTGGCATGGCGGTCCCCCGGCCACTAGGTCCACGGGCCCCAGGTCTCGAAAACCAACCTCCCGGACATCTCCGTTTACAATGTTCCATCCAGGACGGTTGTGGGAAAGCGCTTTACAGGCATGCGCGTTCCATTCGAATAATCCGACGCTCTCAAAACCGGACTTTTCAATTCCCAACGCCATCCCTCCGGCGCCTGAAAAAAGCTCAATGGATTTCATATACGCATATATAGTTCAATTAAGTTTTCCCGTCCAGATATTTTTTCATCGAACTCATTCCATCTATTTACCCGGTTGATCCCGGCAAGGAGAAGGTTAATTTCATAACCATATGGCGGACACCGTATCCAAACAAGAAAGATCGCGAATCATGGGCAAGGTCAAGGGCAAGAACACCATGCCCGAGTTGAAAGTACGGTCCATGTTGCACAAAATGGGATTTAGGTTCACCGTCAACGGCCCTCTGAACAAATCTCTACCGGGGAAACCCGATATCGTTCTCCCCAAACACCGAACCGTGGTCTTTGTTCACGGGTGCTTTTGGCACCGACATCCCGGTTGCAAAGCGGCCCGCATCCCCAAATCATCCCGAACGGGCATCGACTGGAAGGAAAAACTGGAGGGAAACGCCAGGAGAGATAGGCGAAACGAACGTAGACTCCGTAAAATGGGATGGAGCGTGCTTAAAATCTGGGAGTGTCGGATTAAAAAAGACGAGACCATGGTGGCCGCCAAACTCACGAGATTTTTGAACCATTCCTGAAGGCGGCTTTTCCAAAAAGCGTCCCCGACCAAAACGCCCCGCGATCCGTCGCGGGACGTTTTGTGCATTCAGAGAGCGGGCTCCCGCTCACGACGCCTCTTTTCCAAGCTCCGCCAACAAGTCGCGCACCTCCCGTCCGAGTTTCTTCCCCTGCTCTCCCGCCTCCGCGGCCACCTCCGCCAAGGTTTCCTGAACCTTCCGGTTCGCCTGGATCGCGGCCCTCTTCGCTTCCTGAAGTTCAGGTAGCCGGGCCGCGGTGGCTTCGAGTTCGGCCCGGGCCGCCGCGAACGCGTCCATGGTCTTGTCGTACAACTCCTCGTCGCCGTCCACTTTCGCCCGAACCATCTTGTCTTTCAACTCGTCCGACTTTTCAAACAACGGTTTCAACTCGGGATGCTTCCGACGCAAGTCACTGAATTCCCGGGAGGCCTTCAACGCGGCCGTTCGCGCCTCCTCCACCGCCGGGTGGTCGTACAATCCGTTTTCACGGGCATAGGATTCCAGTTCCCGGGCCTTCTCGCGAAGCTCCGCGCGAAGATTCCGCGAAGCGCCACCGGTCGACTCGCCGCCGTTTCCACAACCGGACAGACCTGCGGTCAGGGCGATTACACATATACACAACAGATGGATTTTCAGGTTTTTCATAGTCGTTGCAGTATGACCGGGTCACCGCACGAAACCAATTCTTTTCCTTTTCGACCGGGGGTTTTTATGTTCGAGTCTCCCCGCTTCCAAATCCAGACCCTGTCTTTTCCCTATGAAAAAACTTCTGTTCCTCTCCCTTTCCCTCTTGCTCGTCGCCTGCGGCGGCTCGGGCGACCGCAATTTCGTCACCATCGGCACCGGCTCCCAGACCGGCGTGTATTATCCCGTGGGCGGCGCGATCAAAGCCATCGTCGAAGAGGTGCCCGACAAGCCCCTGGCCGTATCCGTCGCGGCCAGCCGCGGCTCCGTCCAGAACATCAAGGACGTGATGAACGGCGCCATCGAGTTCGGTATCGCCCAGCCCGACCGCCAATATCAGGCTCTCAACGGACTCGCCAACTGGGAGGACGATCCCCAGGAGGATCTCCGTTTCGTCTTTTCTCTACATCCCGAGGTCGTCACCCTCATCGCGGCCGATGACAGCGGCATCCGCTCCATCCAGGACCTCAAAGGCAAGCGCGTCAACATCGGCAGTCCGGGCTCCGGCCAGCGCGGCAACGCCCTCGACATTTTGAAGGCCGCGGGCATCGATCCGGAGACCGATCTGCAAGCCGAATCCCTCGGCGTCGGCGAATGCGCCGGCATGCTCCAGGACAACCGGCTCGACGCGTATTTTTACACCGTCGGCCATCCCAACGGCTCCATCACCGAAGCCACCACCGGCCGCCGCAAAGTGCGCTTCGTGCCCATCGACGGGATGGACAAGCTGATCGAAAGCGCCCCCTACTACTCCGTCACCGAAGTTCCGGTGGATCTCTACCCCCAGGCCGTCAACGACGGACCCGTCCAAAGCATCGGCATGCGCACCACCCTCGTCACCCGCGCCGACGTCCCCGAACACACCGTCCACACCCTGACCAAAGCCGTGTTCGAACACCTCGACCAGCTCAAACTCCAACACCCTTCCCTACAGGGCCTCACCCCCGAAACCATGCTCGAAGGCGGCCGCGCCCCCTTCCACCCCGGCGCCGCCCGCTACTACCGAGAGACCGGACTGCTGGATCCCCAGGGCTGATGTCTCCAACAGGGAGCCACCATACACAAAGACCAGAGCAAAGACCGGAGCGCGGACACTCCTGTCCGCAATCTTCATAACCTCCCCTGAATGCGGACAAAAGTGTCCGCGCTCCCATCTTCTCCCCCCCCCCTCACACAAACGACCCGAAGCTCTCGCTCCGGGTCGTTCTCATTTCAAACTCCGTTTCCGAAGTTCGGAAGACCTCCTCAAGGCCGGTTCCGAACCTCGGAAACCCAGTTTAGCGCAGGCTGATGGGGCCTTGTCCGCCTCCGCCCCCTCCATGCATGCCGCCGCCTCCGCCCATGCCTCCCATTCCGCCCCCCATGCCTCCGCCCTGGCCACCCATGGCCTGGTCGGGAGTAACAATCTGGTTGGCCGCCTCGCGTTGCATTTCGCGCATCCGGTCCATCATTTCCCGCAGGGCCTCCTTGGCCGCGGGTCCGAAATTCTTGACCGCGTCGGCCAGAGTGTCGGCCTCGATTTGTCCCTCGATCGGCAGGGCCCCGGCCTGGGTCATGATCTGGGTCTGGGCGTGATACTCGGTTTTGCGGGAGGAATCGTCCTCGCCTGCTTCGGTGACCGGGATCATTACCCGAATGCTGCCGACGGTGCGGTCGGTGTAGATTTCCTCGCGCCAGAGGTTCCCGGCGTCGAATTCGATTTCTTCCATTTTGCTGAGAGGATCGGACATAAATTTTTCCTGGTTGGGGTTCGCAATCGGAACACAGATATAGGTGCTAAGCGGGGAATGTCAAAGGATGTTCGGGCCGATGTGCCGCCACCAACCCTTGCTTTCCATAAATCCCCGGGTTGGGACTTGCGCCGTTTCGCACGGCCGCTAAGATGCATCCTGAATTTCAACATCGAGGACCTTTTCATGAACCTGAACGAAGACGAAAAGCGGAGCGCGACGCCTCCCGAGGAAAACGGCAAAAAGAAAAAGCTTTCCCGCAAAGAGAAAAAAGCGCTGAAAAAAGCGGAAAAACAGGATAAAACGGCCAAGAAAGAAAAGCCGTCCGCCGCGGCCGAGGCCAAAAAAACCGCCTCGAAAACCGGGAAGCCCGTGGAGGCCTCCCACGCCAGACCCGGAGCGGCTCAAAAACCGAACGCTCCCGGGCCGGAGGAGGCGGAGGCGCATCTGGAGCCCGCTCCCGTCCACACCGTCCCCCCGCCCAAGTACACCTTGTGGGAAAAGATCAGCCCTCCCGCCCGTCGAAAACGTCAAATCGCCAATATGGAAACCGCCTCCCGCGAAGTGCTGGGACTGGTGCAGGCCATGCGGGTAAATCAGGAACAACTCCTGGAGTCTTTCCGCAAGCTGCCCGAGGCGGTGGACAGCGTGAAAAAGCTGGCGGACCATTCCGCCCAGCAATCCGAACTGCTCAAGGTGATGAACGAGCACATGGTGGGTCCCGAAAAATCCGCCGGAAAATTCACCGACACCCTCGCCTCCATGGACCGCACCACCCAGTTGCTGCTGGAACGGGCCCAGCGGTCGGAGGAACGGCTCTACGGCATGATCCGTCGCGCCCAGCGCCGCATCGCCTTCATGACCATTTTGGTATTGCTCCTGTTTTTCGGCGCGGTCATCGGCGGCCTGTTCGTCATGTTCCCGGAAGAGAGCAATTCCTTCCTGCGGGGCGACGGCTGGAACCGCGCCCCCTCCCCAATGGAGACCATCGACTCGGAAACCGTCGAAGACCTGGACGTGATTCCAACTCCCCTCCAGGTCGAGACCGAACCGGCCGAAACCATCGTGGATCCCGAACCCTCTGTAGACACAGACACCGAAACCGCAGTGCTGTCCAAAGAGCCGGAAGCCATGGAATCGGAAGACCTGACGGAGGATAACGCCCCGACGCCGATCATCGAATCTGTAGAGGACCCCACGACGACAGAGGAAGAGGAATCCGACCTCGACGAGGAAGCGGACGTTTCCGAAGACGATACCGCTCCGGTGACCACGCCGTGAGCGGACGGGGCGGTTCCCACCCATGCGCATCCCAGGATTCCTAACCGTGCGCCGCTTCCCGCTCCGCCTGCTCTGGCTCCTTCCACTTGTGATCGCTCTGGGAGCTCGCGCGGACTCCCTTCCGGATGATTTCAGCATGGAACCCTGGAAGGCCGTGGTGCTGGGAATCGTGGAAGGACTCACCGAATACCTGCCCGTCAGCAGCACCGGCCATCTGATTCTAACCTCCGAGGCGCTCGGCTTGGCCGGGCATCCCGAAACCCAACGGGCCGTAAACGCCTACACCATCGTCATCCAGATCGGAGCGATTCTGGCCGTGGTGACCGTCTATCATCATCAGTTGTGGATGATGGCCCGGGGCCTGGTGGGGAAATGCCCCGAAGGACGCCGTCTGCTGATCAACGTGCTGTTGGCCTTTTTGCCCGCCGCCGTGGTGGGACTGTTGTTCGTGGACCACATCAAGCATTATCTCTTCGGACTCTGGCCGGTCACCGCGGCCTGGCTGCTCGGGGGCATCGCGCTGATCGTCTGGGGGGACCGCTCCAAGGACGCGCCCGGAGGGCGGGAGTTGGTGATGAACGATTTAACCCCGTCCAAGGCGCTCACCATCGGACTCCTGCAAACCGTCGCGGTCTGGCCCGGCACCAGCCGCAGTCTGGTGACCATCCTGGGAGGACGCCTCGTGGGGCTGACCCTCCGCGAATCCGTGATTTTCAGTTTTCTCCTGGGCATGGTCACCCTGGGCGCCTCCACCGCCTACGATCTGTTGCGAAACGGAGAGGAAATGCTCGCCACCTTCGGCATGACCAATCTGATCGCCGGACTGGTCGCCGCCTGGCTGTCGGCCTGGATCGCGGTCAAAGGCATGGTCGGCTACCTGAAAAAACACGGGTTAAAACTGTTCGGTGGCTATCGCGTGGGACTGGCTGTCTTCACCGCCGTGCTGATTCTCACGGGAGTGCTGACGGCATGATCGAAGTGATCGCCCAGACCCTCGCGCCGGTCTTTCTGCTCATTCTCATGGGCGCGGCACTACGACAAACCGGCTTTTTGGACGCGGCCATGGAATCCTCCATGAACCGCTTCTGTTACTGGGTCGCACTCCCGGTGTTCATCGTCCTCAAAGTCGCCCAGGCGCCGAGCATCGACGCCACGGCCGCCCGCGCGGCCGGCGCACTGGCCCTGGTCACCTTGGCACTGGCACTGATCGGCATCGTTCTGGCCCGGCTCCTTCGCCTACCCCCCCGCTCACGCGGTACCTTCAACCAGGCGGGCTTCCGCGGCAATCTGGCGTTTGTCGGACTCCCCGTCATCGCCTTCGCCCTGCGGGGCTATTCCGACGAGCTGCAGCGCCACGGCCAAAGCCTCGCCGTGCTCACCATGATTCCCACCGTGCTGATGTACAACCTGCTGGGCGTGATGGCACTCGAATGGGACCGCCGCGGAGATCACGACTCCCATCCCATGCGCACCTGGATCCGCTCCACCCTGCGCAACCCGCTGGTACTGGCCTGCGTCGCCGGGTTGATCTGGAACCTTACCCCCGTCTCCGTGCCCGAACTGGTCGACACCACCGCCTCGCCCGTCGCCGCCACGGCCTTTCCCCTCGCCCTCGCCGCCATCGGTGCCCGCATCCGCAGTCTGCCCTGGCACCGCACGGGACGGGCACTCGTCGGCGTCTGTCTGCTGAAAAACGCCATCGGGCCCTTACTCGGACTCGGCGTCTGCACCCTCCTGGACCTGACCGAAGTCCATCAATTGGTGGTCCTGATTCTCTGCGCCACCCCCACCGCCGTTTCCTCCTACGTGCTGGTGGATCAACTCGACGGCGACCGGGACCTCGCTGCCTCGGCCATCGCCGGAACCACCCTCGCCTCCTTCGCCGGCCTCGCGGCCTCGTTGTGGCTCGCCCTCTAAACTCCCATGACCCCGACCGAACGTGAAATCCGATTGTGGAACGCGGCCCGCGACGTGCGGACCCGCGCCCACGCCCCCTATTCCTCCTACAAGGTGGGCGCGGCGCTCCAGGTGAACGGCGAGCCGGAGATCTATACCGGCTGCAACGTGGAGAACGCCAGCTACGGCGCCACCATCTGCGCCGAACGCGCCGCCGTGCTCGCCGCCGTCGCCGCCCGGGGAACGATCCGGATCGACCGGCTGATGCTGGTCACCCCCACCCCGGCACCGCCCTGTGGCATGTGTCTGCAGGTGTTGACCGAATTCGCGGGAGATCCCACCCTCATTTTTCTCGCCACCCCGGAGAAAATCATGCATCAGCACACCCTGAAGGAACTGATGCCGATTCAATTCGACCCCAACCATTTAACGTAATAATACCACCATGTCCGAACCCATTCTCAACGTCCTCGCCGAACGCTACGCCTCCCCCGACATGTGCGCCATCTGGTCCGGCGCCGGAAAAGTCCGACTGGAACGCGAATTCTGGGTGGCCGTGATGAAAGCCCAGAAAGACCTGGGGCTGGACATCCCCGACGGGGTGATCGAGGACTATGAAAACGTCATCCCGAACATCGATCTGGAATCCATCCGTCGCCGCGAGGCCCAGACCCGGCACGATGTGAAAGCCCGCATCGAGGAATTCTGCGATCTGGCGGGGCATCAGCACATCCACAAGGGCATGACCAGCCGCGACCTCACGGAAAACGTGGAGCAACTTCAGGTACTTCGGTCTCTGGAACTGGTGCGCGAACGCGCCGTCACCGTCCTGCACCGCATGTCGGAAGTAGCGGAGCGGACCCGGGAACAGGTGATCACCGCCCGCACCCACAACGTGGCCGCCCAGCCGACCACCCTTGGAAAACGGGTTGCGATGTTTGGCCAGGAACTGCTGGTTGGACTCGAACGGCTCGACAACTTGCTCGATCGCTACCCCGTGCGCGGACTGAAAGGCGCCGTGGGTACGCAATTGGATCAACTTACACTCTTCGACGGCGACGCCAAAACCGTGGCCAAACTGGAAGACCGCGTCGTCGCCCACCTGGGCTTCCAGCGCAAACTGGAAAACGTGGGCCAGGTCTACCCCCGCAGTCTCGATTTCGACGTGGTGTCCGCCCTGGTGCAACTCGGAAGCGGCCCCGGAAGCTTCGCCCGCACCCTGCGGTTGATGGCCGGACACGAAACCGCCTCCGAGGGCTTCGCCAAAGGCCAGGTGGGCTCCTCCGCCATGCCCCACAAAATGAACAGCCGAAGCTGCGAACGCGTCAACGGCTTCCATACCCTGCTGAAAGGCTATCTGGGCATGGCCGAAGGCTTGGCGGGCGACCAGTGGAACGAGGGAGACGTGTCCTGCTCCGTGGTGCGGCGCGTCATGCTGCCGGACGCGTTCCTGGCCATCGACGGCCTGTGTGAAACCTTTCTCACCATCTTGGGGCAGTTCGATTGGTTCCCCGAGGTGATCCGCCGTGAAAACCGACACTACTTCCCCTTCCTCGCCACCACCACCCTGATGATGCAGGCCGTACGCGGCGGCGCCGGACGCGAAGAGGCCCACGAGGCCATCAAGGAACACGCCGTCGCCACCGTGCTGGATCTGCGCAAAGGCCGCATCGAACACAACGACCTGGCCGACCGCCTCGCGGCGGATTCCCGCCTCGGACTGAGCCGCGAAGCCATCGACGACGTGCTGGAACACGCCGAGGCCCTGACCGGCGCCGCCGACGCCCAAGTGGATGCCTTCCGCCGCCAAGCCGAGGAATGGGCGGAACGGTTCCCAGACGCCCGCGATTACGCGCCCGGCGCGATTCTCTGATCGTCTGTCTGTGTCCGATTGAGATTGTTTCCCTTTCATAAAAACGTTAGAAAGGTCTAAGGGGATCTGCCGTAACGACCACCCGTGACTCCCGATAAGATTCAATCCTATATCGAACTGCTCGCCTTCGCGCTGTTAAGCGCGCTGGTGATCTCCTACCTGTTGACGCCCGCCGTGATGAAGCTCGGCTTCCTCCTCGGCATGGTGGACGAACCGGGCGGACGGCGCATCCACGAGAATCCCACGCCCCGCTGCGGTGGCCTGGCCGTCTATCTGGCGTTTGCCGCCACCCTCGCCCTGATGTGTTGTGCCGTCCGGTTTCCACAAATCAAGGAACCCGCGTGGATCTGGGCGCAAACCGTCCTCTTCGCCGGCACACCGCTAATCGTGCTGGGTCTCATCGATGACCGATGGGAAGTCCGTCCCCACGTGAAGCTCTTGGGCCAGATCGCCATCGCGGCCTTTGCCTGGAACCAAGGGTTTCGATTGGAGAAACTGCTCGGCGTGGAAATCATCCAGGCGCTCGATCTGGGAGCCACCATCTTCCTCTACGTGGCGGGAATGAACGCCTACAACCTGATCGACGGCATGGACGGTGTCGCGGCCGGACTCGGCGCCATCACCGGACTGGGACTCGCCGGGCTGAACCTCATGATCGGCAACGAGAGCATGGCGGCCTTTTGCCTTGCCCTCACCGGCGGGTGCCTTGGATTTCTCCGCTTCAACTTCCATCCCGCCCGGGTGTTTTTGGGCGACACCGGAAGCATGTTCATCGGGTATGTATTGATTTCGCTGACCCTGGGCAGCCAAGCCCGCAGTACCGCGGTCATCATGCTGATCATTCCTTTGTTAACGATGGGCGTCCCGATGATCGACACGGGCCTGGCGATCTGGCGGCGTTCGGTGCGCCGGGCCATGTATCCGGAAAAAGGCGGAAAGGTTTCCGTCGGCGACAAAGACCATCTTCACCACCGTCTGGCGCGACGGGGGCTCACTCAACGCCGGGTCGCGGGTCTTCTGTACGGACTTCAGGCCGTGGTGTTCCTGGTGGGATTGCTGTGGGTCTTTCTTCAAAGCTATCGGTTGGCGATTTTCACCGTGGGGTTCTTCGCGGGCAGCTATGTGCTGTTCCGGTATCTCGCCTCTCTGGAAATGACCGACAGTGGACGTTGGATCGTGGACGGCATCCGACGCCCCGGTCGCATGCAGTTGTACAGCAGTCTTATGCCGTTCATGGACGTCACCATTTTGGGGGTGGCGTTTCTCTTCTTTTCCTGGCTGTTTTCTCCCGATTATCCCGGTCTCGCACTCAATATTCTCGTCCGTGAAGCCGCCGCCCCGGTGGTGGGCGGGCCGCTGATTTTCATCTGGGCGGCACGCTACTACCGTCCCCAGTGGACACGGGCCCGGGCGCTGGACTTTTTCTACCTTGGCCTGATCGCCACCGCGGGCATCCTGGTTGGTTTCGTGGTTTCTCCCCTTCCTCTCCAGCATTCCCTGCGAGAGACGCTGATCTTCTGTCTGGTGTTTCTCACCCTGACCATTCCTCCCATGGTCACCCTGAGGGCGTTCCCACGGCTGGTGCAGGACATGCTCCATTATCACGAGCGACAAAAACGTGAACAGGACTCCCAAAACCTCAATCGCGTTCTGGTGTACGGCGCGGGGTATGGCTACACCCTGATTACCCGCGCGGAGAGCTTCGCCGACACTGCGCGCCGTGAACAATACCATCTGGTGGGCCTGATCGACGACGACCCCTTCCTTAAAAACAGAATGGTCCATGGCCACCAGGTCCTGGGCGGGCTCAAAGATCTCAGACGCCTGGTCGAGGAACAGGACATCGATGAAATCCTGGTATCCACGATTCTCGATCCGGAAAACGAGGACCGACTGATGGGCATTGCCGAAGAGATGAATCTTCGGGTAAAACAAAGCCTTTTCAACAGCCAGGTTTTACGCGATTTCGCGGTGAAAAAACCCGGTGATTCCGCCTTGCCGATTACGATCTGAATCCACACGCCATCAAAAAGAGGTCCGGCCTTCCACACAAGGTTCCCTGGAGCTTCCCCTCTCTCTTCCCGAGGTCTTGCGCTTGACACCCGGCCTCGTTTTTTTTCACATAATCCCTGATCGGAATCCCGGAAAAAAGAGGGTTCCGGTGTGCGTTCCCCCACCCAATGTTGTGATAATGCCGCTTCCCCCTTCCCTCCGCCGTTTCACGCTCCTCTCCCTGGTTTCTCTGTTTGTCTTCGCGCTCGTTCCAACCGGTCCGGCTGCCGAACAGGAAGACCATACGCCCCCGCCCCTGGAGTTTCCCGAGTTCAATTTCACTTGGTCACCCCTTTCAGCCGACTTCGAAAAACTGGAAACCACGGAGGCCCCGGCCAAAACCCGGCTGACCTACCGCCACCTCGAAACGGGAACCCTGTTGGAGCTCACCGCCACGCGGTCGGAGGCCCTGCGAAGCGCCGACGCCGAAACCATGGTCCACGTGGCCCGAATGACCCTGCGCCGGTCCCACCCCGATGCGGAATTCACTCCTATACAAACCTGCCGGATCGACGGCCTTCCCGCCCAGCGTTTCCGAGCCATGTACAACGAAAAGGGAGAATCCCGGCTTCGCGGCTATTCCATTCTTCTTCACGGGGAGACGGTGTATCAATTTACTCTCTCCGGCACCAACGAGGCCTCCAACCTCTTTCTCTGGAAACCGGTCCTGGCCTCGTTTTCCCTGATCAAAAAAGACCCGACGCGGGTGCCGTCCCCCACAACATCCATGTCGGTGGATCCAAACGCACCTCTCTTTGTTTCCTCTCTGACAGGACTCCGTATTTCCGCGGTGGACGGGATGACCCAGGACGCCGCGACGGAGGCCGCCCTCCCCGCCGTTGATTTCGCGGCCGGCAACGGCACAAACGGCTTTCTGGTCGAATCGGTGGTTTTCGGTGGGGAACACCCCCCTCCCGCAACCGCCGGAGTGATTCGGGCCCTGTTGTACGGGGAAAATATCGGCTATCCGGGCGACCACATTCGCATCGTCGCACGTTCGAAAAAAGACGGATACGACATCCTCGAGCTCCGCAGCCGTCAGGTCCTCGAGACCGGCACGTTTCTCAATCACCACTGGATCGCGATGGGGACGACCCATGCGGTGGGGGTGACCGTTTACGTCCAGGAACCCACCGCCGAGCTGGAGGATGTGGTGAATCTCGTTTTACCCTCCGTCGCTCTCGGAGAGCCTTCGCAAACAGTCGACATCACCCGTCTGTCGGAAAAACGCCACCTCCAGCTCGCCTTTCAATACAACCAGATCGCGTTGCACGCGTACGACGGAAACCATTACGCCGAAGCGGAAAAATGGATACGGCGCGCTTTGGACCACGCGCCGACACCTCCCCCCGTTCTCCTGCAAAACGCTTTGATTTTCCTCAACGCGTCCGGTCGGCATACCGAGGCGATCTCCTTGTACCAAACCCACGCGCCCCGCCTGGCGGAAAAACCCGACCCGCACATGCGATCCTGGCATGCGTGGCATTTACTTCAGGCCAACCGTCTCTCCGAGGCGGATGGAATGTACCGAACGTTATTCGAAGAGGGCTACCGGAGCCACGAGGATTTCATCACCTACTTCACCCTGTTGCTGACGGAACACCCGTCACCCGATTCCGCGATGGACGCGCTTCACCGTTATATGGGTGGGGATGCGGACCGAACACTTCTTCTTCAAGCTGGTCGCGCCCTTCGCGAAAACGGATACCCGGACAAAGCGCTTGAGGTGCTGGGAACCCTCTCCACCCCCGAGGGAGAACTCGCCGACACCGGCCTGTACATCGAACGCATCTATGCCCTGAACGACACCCAACGATACATGGAAGCGTTGGAGGCCTCCGACCGGCTCCTGGCGGAGGGACAAGCCAATGCCAATATCCTGTACCACCGCGCACAATCCTACCAGGGACTGAAACGGTACCGCCAAGCCAAACAGACGTTGGAGGAGGCCCTCACCCTGGCCCCGGACAGCGAAGTCATCCAAGAGGATTTAACCTATGTGTCCAGCCGACTGGGCGAGGGAGAAAACAGCAGTGTCCGCACGCCGATCGAGCCCGTCCCCCTTCCCGACCTCGTGCTGGAGCGCATCAAAGCGCTGGCCCCGCCTCATGCCACCATCGCGGCGAAACCGGAGGGGGGAGAATACCTGTACCGGATCCGCGTGGACGAAATCAAAGAGGAAACCACGCTCCGCTCCACACAGTACTCCCGCATTCACCTGACCGACCGGGCCGCGCTCTCCAGCTTCAGCACTCTCTCCGTCGACTTCAATCCCCTCTATGAAAGCGTGTATGTCAATCGGCTCCGCGTCCTGGCCGAAGACGGCACGCCCGTCGCGGAGGCGGACCGAAGCACCTTCTACGTGATGGACGATGCGGACCGGGACCTCGCCACGTATGACAAAACCCTGCAAATCCCCGTGCCCGGACTCGCCACCAACCGGATCGTCGAATTCCAATACACCCGGGAAACCACCCTCGAACCCAAACGGTTCCCATTCGAAATCACCTATTTCGACGTCTACGTCCCGGTGCGTCTGGCAGGACGGGTATTGGTGAACGCCGACGAGGCCGTCCAGGCCCTCCCGTTTCAGCTTCCCGAGCCGATTCGGAACGACGGCGTCACCGCCTGGCTGATGGAGGACGTGCCGCCCTACCGCTCCGAGTCCCGACAACCGGAGGGCCCCTCCTTTCTCCACGGCCTCGTCCTCGGACCCGCCGAGGGAACCTGGGAGGAGGAATCCAAGGAATACCTAAACCGCATCCAAGATCGTCGCGTGTCCGGCGAAACGCTTCGCGGACGCGTCGCATCCCTGACCTCCGGGCTCGACGACCCGGAAGACATTGTGCGGGCCTTGACCGACTACGTCCGGAATCACTGTGTGTATCAGGGACTGGAATTCGGAGTGCGTGGACAAATCCCCGCCAAACCCGAAGACGTGATGGCACGGAAGTACGGCGACTGCAAGGATCACGCCATCCTGCTCGATCAGATGCTGCGTGAAGCCGGGCTCGACTCCTCCCCGGCATTGATGAGTCTGTCCACCCCCGTCTACCGGGACATGCCCACCCTGGATCAATTCGACCACATGATCACCCATGTCCGCCTCGACGGGCGGGATCTTTTCGTCGACGCCACCCGCAAGTTCATCGACCCGGTGGACGCGCCCATGTTTCATCGCGGCTCGCCCCATGTGTGGATTCTGGATGCCGACCATCCACGCTTTGTGGAACTTCCCCCCCTGAAGGCGGAGGACAGTCTGACGAAGGTCGATACCCGGGTTGCGATAGATCCGGACACCTCCACGGCCGTCATCCAGGACACCGCGGTGTTCACCGGCGTCATTGCAAACTACCTCCGCTCGGTCATGGATCGGAGGCCGCTTTCCCTGAAACAGCAATGGCTCCGGCAAACGCTCTTCCCCCCTCATCGACGTCAAACGCTCATGGAAGCCTCCCTCGAACACGAACGGGAACCCTCCCTCCCCCTGATTGTTCGGCTAACGTACCACCAGCCTCTTCCCGAAGACGGCGTCTTCGTGTCCTCGGTCTGGGACGCCTTTCATCTGCGGGAGACTCCGAACCCGCAGCGCGCGACTCCGGTCGCCGAAACCATTCCGAACCGATACCTACGCACGATGCGGCTTGATCCGGCCGAGGGACTCGAGGTCGCGGAAATGGACACGCTCACGTTCGAAGGTGACATGCTTGAAGGCACAGTCAAAGAATATACGGATTCCGGAGAGGCGCGTTCCATTATGGACGTGACCTTTCCGGTTTTTAGCGCCCCGCCCGCCGAGTTCACCACCTTCGTGAAGCAACGGGAAGCCGCCATGGACAAAGGGGCCTTGCGCCTGCGGTTCACCGAACGTTCCAACCCGTGACCCCGGGAAGCCCCCCGACGGACGGGGGGTGCATGACCAAAATCGTCCTACAGTCCTGAAACCGGCGTCCACCTCTCAGGAAAGATGCGTTGGAAAACGTGTTCACAAAGGTCCCATTCAAATGAGATCACCCTGAATCAGGCTCCGGAGGAGCCAACGCGTGAAGCTCGGGGGCCATGCCCCCGAGAGATTTTCATAAGAAAATGGCGCGCCCCGATCGGGGTGCACGCGAGGTTTCGGACATGAGCACGATTTTGGTCATGCCCCCACGGACGGGCTTCCTCCCCTGTTGAGCTTGACGGGCCGATGCTTTTATTGCAGATGCTCATTGTCCTGATTCACCCGTACCCCCTCCCGTTCCCATGGAAGCCTTCAACTACGAACCCACCCTCCAACTCGGAGAAGACGCCACCCCGTACCGGAAATTACCCGGCGACTATGTGTCCGTTTCGGATTTCGAAGGCACCCCCGTATTGAAGATTGATCCACAGGCCCTTGCCGACCTCGCCAAAGCGGCCTTCAGCGACGTATCGTTTTACCTCCGCCCCACCCATCTGGAGATGTTGTCCCGGGAGCTGCTGGACCCCGACGCCAGCGACAACGACCGGTTCGTGATCTACACCCTCCTGCAGAACGCGGTCGTGGCCAAGGGTGGCCAGCTTCCTTCCTGCCAGGATACCGGCACCGCCATCGTGTTCGCCAAAAAAGGACAGCAAGTCTGGACCGGGGGAGGCGACGAGGAAGCCCTCTCCCGCGGTATCTACGACACCTACCAGGAGAAAAACCTTCGATACTCCCAGATCGCCCCCCTCGACATGTTCGAGGAAAAAAACACCCGCACCAACCTCCCGGCCCAGATCGACATCCTGGCCGAAGACGGGGAAGCCTACAAATTTCTGTTCGTCGCTAAAGGCGGCGGCTCCGCCAACAAATCCTTTCTCTACCAACAGACCAAAAGCCTGTTGAACGAAAAGTCCCTTACCGCCTTCATCGAAAACAAACTGATGGATCTCGGCACCGCCGCCTGCCCCCCCTACCACATCGCGCTCGTCATCGGCGGTACCAGCGCGGAAACCACCATGAAGCTCACCAAACTCGCCTCCTGCGGCTATCTGGACGGTCTTCCGACCTCCGGAAGCGAGGGCGGCCGGGCCTTCCGGGATACGGAATGGGAGAAAAAGGTGGGGGACATCGCCGCGAAATCCAAGGTCGGCGCCCAGTTTGGCGGAAAATATTTCGCTCACGACGTGCGGGTCATCCGCATGCCCCGTCACGCCGCCTCCTGTCCGGTGGGCTTGGGGGTGAGCTGCAGCGCGGACCGCAATATCAAGGCCAAGATCACCCGCGACGGCGTGTTCCTCGAACAACTGGAATACCACCCTGAAAAATATCTGCCCCGCTCCGCGCCAGACATGGCGCCCCCGGTGAACGTCAATCTGGACGAAGGCATGGACAAGGTCCGGGAAACACTCAACCGCTTTCCCATCAAAACCCGCCTGAACCTCACGGGGACGCTGATCGTGGCCCGGGACATCGCCCACGCCAAAATCCAGGAGATGCTGGACCGGGGCGAGGACATGCCCGCCTACTTCAAAGACCATCCCATTTATTACGCCGGCCCCGCCAAAACCCCCGAAGGCATGCCAAGTGGAAGCTTCGGCCCCACCACCGCCGGACGCATGGACGGCTACGTGGCTCCCTTCCAGGAAAAAGGCGGGAGCCTGGTGATGCTGGCCAAGGGCAACCGCGGCCGGGTGGTCACCGATTCCTGCAAAACCCACGGAGGCTTCTACCTCGGCTCCATCGGTGGCCCCGCCGCCATTCTCGCCCAGGACAACATCAAAGAGGTGGAGGTGGTCGATTTCCCCGAACTGGGCATGGAGGCCATCCGAAAAATCCGGGTCGAGAACTTCCCCGCCTTCATCGTCGTGGACGACAAGGGCAACGACTTCTTTCAGGAACTGTAAGCCGAATCAGTCTTCCTCGAGCCAAAGAAGTTCATACGGTTCGAGAACAAGAGTGTCGTGGGTGGACACCGTTTTCCCACTGAACACATCCTTCAGGAAGTGGGCCAGCCCCTCGGTACGGAACGGATGCACGGACAAGATCTGCGGTTCCTCCGAAAAGTTGGCCAGAACCACAAGATTGCTGGCGTCGTGCCAACGCAAAAAGGCCAACACGTGGTCGTTGTCGGTGGGAAGCAACCGCATATGGTTTCCGGCGAACGCCGCAATCTCTTTCCGCCGCGCGAACATGTCCCGCATCTCCGTGTAAATCCGTTTCCGCACCGACGCGGGGTTCTCCAGTTCCTTCAACAACCGCCAATCCATGCGCGGCCGGTGGACCCAACGACTGTCGTCCACCTTCCCGGGATCCTCCACAAAATCATAGTCGTTCAACATCCCCCACTCCTCCCCCAGAAAAATCAGGGGAATGCCTCCCACACTGTTCAACACCCCGTACATCATGCGGATCCGACGCAGCGCCATCTCCGTCAATTTCGGTTTTTCCGGATGTTCCAACGCGTCCTCCAGTCCGGCCAGCGAGGCCATCGTGCCAGAGATCCGCATGTCTCCGGTGTCCTCGTTGTGCTGAAACGGAATCCCGGCGGCGAAGGACCCCGGAAACCGTCCGGTGTAGAAGCGATTCAGAAAGTCGCGGTGATCGTCGGGGTTGATACCCACGGCCCAAGCGTCTCCGTTATCGAATGACCAGCCGATGTCGTCGTGGCAACGCAGGTAGTTCACCCAGGCCGTGCCCGGGCGCAGGTTCTGTCGATGCCCCAGGGATTGACGCAGCAACCGGGTCTGCCGTGTCGCCGCGCTTTCCCACATCAACGCCATCAAGGTGGGATTGTAGGACAACTGACACTCCTCCCGTCCGATGTACCGCACCACGTCGTCGGGATGGACGATGGCCTCGGACTTGAACACCAACCCCGGGGCCGCGATCCGGCATACGGCGTTGTAGGCCTGGATCAGCAAATGGGCCTCGGGAAGATTTTCGCAACCCGTACCCATCTGCTTCCAGATAAAGGCCACGGCGTCCAACCGCAAAATTTCCACGCCCGTATTGGCGAGAAACAGCATTTCGGAAACCATCGCCCGGAACACTTCGGGATTGGCGTATTTGAGATCCCATTGAAAACTGTTGAACGTCGTCCATACCCAACGTTGCATCCCCTCGTGCCAGGTGAAATTCCCTCGCCGGATCGTGGGGAAAATTTCCCGCAGATTCAACTCGTACTTGTCCGGCATCTCCCGGTCCGGATAAATGTGGTAGTAGTCCTGATACTCCCGATCCCCCTCCTGCGCGCGTATCGCCCATTCGTGATCATCCGACGTGTGGTTGAACACGAAGTCCAGCACCAGGGAAATCCCCGCCTCGCGGAAGTCGGCCGCCAACGCCTGCAAATCCTCCATGGTGCCCAGATTTGGATCCACGCTCCGATAGTCGCTGATGGCGTAGCCACCGTCGCTGTTGCCGGGACGCGACGCGAACAGCGGCATCAGATGAACATAGGTCAATCCGAGATCTTTGAAATACGGGATTTTCTCCCGCAGACGCAGAAGGTCATCGCTAAACAGGTTGACATACAAAGAGCCGCCGACCATGCGTTCAGACAGATACCACCCCGGATCATTCTCCCGGCGGATGTCGAGCTGAAACAAGTCGTCCGGACGGCTCAGCCAGCAATCGATCGCCGTGAGCAGAATGTTTTCCAGATAATAGAAAAAGTCGTAGTGATGCCCGTACAATCGATGCAAAAGCGTGAACAAACGCGTCCAGTGCTCGGCGAGCCGGGCGTCGATAATTTCTGTACGTTCCCGAGGGCAAAAGCGGGATCCGTCGCATGACGCTTCGATACGGTCAATGATCTTTGGACGAATGCGACGGAGCGACCTTTGCGCCTCGTAGGCGAGGTCGAGTTCAGCCATCGGTGTCGGATTTGTCGTTTGGAATCGTGATGTTGTCGAGGAAGTTGTAGTACCGGACGCCCTCGATAATGCCCGCGGCGTGTTGCGCCTCCGCGAAATACACGCGGGGATACTTCCGCAATTTCTCCAATTCGGGGCTGTAGTTGCCAACCACCACCCCCAGGGTGTTGCCCGCCAACATCTCCTCGTCGTTGCCCGAATCTCCGGCGATCAGGATGTTCTCCAACGGGAACCCCCACTTGTAGGCCATGTGGCGGATGCTCAGCCCGCTGCCCGACCGGGAGGGAATGATATCGAGAAACATGCCGAGAGACGACACCACTTTGCCGCGTATGTTGTTCTTCCGCATGATCTTTTTAATTTCCGGCACCGAGGGAGCGACGGAAAAGTCGACCTCGAAACTGATCTTGTAGGCCGATTGCTCATCCTCCTCCTGAATATAAAATCCCTCGATTCCGCCGAGCACCTCCATAATCCGTTCCGGCTCCCACCGATAGTCGATGTGTTTTTGCCAACTCTTGTCCAGCGTGTAGTGCTTTCCGTAATAAATCTCCGTGCCCACCGAGGTGATCAGCACTTCCGGGTGCGGCATGTTGTAATCGTCCAGCAACTGCAGCACCTCCTCGTACCTCCGACCCGTGGCGATGCCGAATCCGATGTTCTCCTCGGCCTCGGTGATCAGGTTGAAAAAATCGTGCATGGCGTCGTCGTCGCCGGTCAGCGTATTGTCGATGTCCGCGATAATCAGTCGATCGATTTGCGGAAGCCTCCGGGTCTTGCGCCCGCGGGCGATTTTCGGCACGTCCTCGAAATCCTTCATCATCTCGTGCACGTCACGCATGTACCGCTGGGTGTGGCGGTCCCACGAATAATGTTTGTGCACGTTTTCCAGCCCGTTTTTCGACCATTCCTCCCATTGCTCCCGTTCCAGCAGGGCGTGCATCAGCGCCTTTTCAATCGCTTTCGAATCAAAGGGATCCACCAGAATGCCGTTGTGGCAGTTGGCGATAATGTCGCTGGGCCCGCCGTCGTTGGTGGCCACGATGGGCGCTCCGCTGGCGCCGGCCTCCAAGAGGGTCAAACCAAAAGGTTCCGTCATGGCCGCGTTGATGAACACCCCGCCGGACCGCGTGATCAAGCGATAGAGCGCCGGAACCTCCGCCGAATCATGCCGCTTCGGATACGCGACCTGCCCGTACAAATCATACACGTCGATCAACGTGAGCACGTTCCGGATCACCCGCCGTTCCCCCGGGGGCATTTCCCGCAAGTCGTCACGACACCCCATGATCAACACCAGATTCGCCTCCCGCCGCAGTTGGGGCGATTCGCCGTAGGTCTCGACCAGTTTCTCCAGATTCTTCCGCTGGTCCGGCCGGGCCATGGCCACGATCATCGGTTTGTCCGGATCATCGAGGAAAGCATTGATTTTCTTTTCGATCTCCGGCTCGGGATCGTCCGGGCGGGGAGGACGAAACGAGCTAAGATCCACGCCCGGGGGGATGACCTCCATCCGTTCGGGCGTATACTGCTCGTACAACTCATACTGCTCCTTCACCTCTTGATGGGTGCTGGTACAAATAAGGGAGCAGGTCTCCAGCGCGAACTCCTCCGCCTCGATACGGGTGGAAATATTGTAGCGGCTCTCGATTTTCTCGGGGTCCATTCCCGATTTCACCAGCCGCTCCTTTTTCACCCGCCCCAGGGAGTGTCCGGTAAATACAAACGGCACGGCCAACAAGCGGGCAAGCTGGGCGCCGCCGTATCCCGCGTCGGCGTAATGTCCGTGTATCACGTCCGGAACAGAACGGGTGCGTTGAAAGTGGTTCAGGCATTGGTCCACGAACATCTCCATGTACGGCCAGAGCTTGGTCTTGCTCAGATACCGTCGCGGACCGAAGGGAATACGCACGATAAACGCCTTCTCCGCGATTTGTTCCTCCAGTTGCGCGTAATCGTCGGAAACCCGGTCGTCGATCACCTGCCGGGTGATTAAATCAACCCGCTGGATGTCCGGCCGGTCGGAAAGCGCCCGCGCGAGTTCCAGCACATACCGGATCTGCCCCCCCGTGTCCTCGTCCCGTCCCAGTTCCAAATCCCCTCCACGGATTAATCCGTGTAGGCTGAGCAATGCGATACGTATTCCGTCTTTGTCGGGCATGGTTTTCCCTTTCCGTTGAGGTGAAAATGTAATAGTGGGAAAAATACGAGAATTCCCGGCTCTACCAAATAAACGCCCTTCATGAGAAATTTCAACCCAGAAGCCCGAACCGAATTGAACGTGCTGGCCACCGACTTGGACGGCACCCTGATCCCTCTGCCCGGAAACGATCAAAACCGGAAGGATCTCGAAAAACTCCGTAAAGCCCGCCAGGAGCACCCCTTCACCTTCGTCTACGCCACCGGACGACACTTCGAATCCGTCTCGCAGGCGGTGAAAGAAAACGACCTTCCCGTTCCCGACTGGATCGTCTGCGACGTGGGCACCTCGATCTACCACAAACAAAACGGCGGGTTCGAACGCTTCCGCCCCTACCGGGACCATCTGGAGGAAATTACCGGGGGATACGCGCGGGACCGCATCGAAACCCTGCTGACCGAAGTGGACGGACTGACGCTCCAGAAGGCGGAGAATCAACAGGAATTCAAAATCAGCTATGAATGCGCCTCCGACGATACCGAAGCCCTTGGCCGGGAAATCAGTCGCAAGCTCGAACAGGCCGACATCCCCTACCACGCCACCACCAGTATCGACCCCTTCCTCGATTCCGGTCTGATCGACCTATTGCCGGAGGGCACCTCCAAAGCCTACGCCCTCACCTGGCTCTCCACCCACGCGGGTTTCCACCCCGACAGCGTGATTTTCGCCGGAGACTCCGGCAACGACGTCGCCGCCCTGATCAGTGGATTCCACGCCATCGTCGTGGCCAACGCCCCCGAGGCGGTGGCCGACACGGTGCGGGCCGACCTGCGGGAGAAAAAACTCGAGTCACATCTCTATTGCGCCTCAGCGGAGGCCACCAGCGGCGTGCTGGAGGGCTGCATCCATTTCGGCCTCCTCCCCGAATCTTTCCGCTGAACCAATCCACTCCCTCCCCACTCGGGACTTGATGCGCCGCGACGATTCGATAGTTCTTTCCTCATGAACGATTTCGGCGGAGACGAATTCACCCGGGTCGACCCCGGATTCGAGTTGAGCCTGCGACCCACCCGCTTCGACGACTACGTCGGACAGATCAAGGTCCGCGAACGGCTGGAGCTCATGGTCGAAGCCGCCCGGGGCCGGGACGAGGTCCTCGATCACGTCCTCCTTTCCGGACCGCCCGGACTCGGAAAAACCACCCTCGCCTACATCCTCGGCGAGCAGATGCAGGTGAACGTGCGCACCACCTCCGGACCCGCCGTGGACAAAGCCGGCGACCTCGCGGGCCTGCTCACCGGACTGGAAAAGGGCGACATCCTGTTTATCGACGAAATCCACCGTATCCCCCGGGCCGTGGAGGAATACCTCTACTCCGCCATGGAGGATTTCGTGATCGATATCCTGATCGATCAGGGCCCCAACGCCCGCTCCGTCCGGCTCAACCTGCCGCGCTTCACCTTGGTCGGCGCCACCACCCGCATGGGATTGCTCTCCGCCCCTTTCCGCTCCCGTTTCGGTATCACCAACCGTCTCGACTACTACTCGCACGCCGATCTGCAATCCATCGTCCACCGCTCCGCCCGCATCCTCAATATCGAGGTGGACGAAGAGGGCGCGCTCGAAATCGCCGCCCGCAGCCGCGGCACCCCCCGCATCGCCAACAACCTGCTCCGCTGGGTGCGAGACTACGCCCAGGTCAAGGCCGACAACCACATTACCCGCGACGTGGCCGATCAGGCCCTCGGCATGTTGGAGATCGACCGCTATGGCCTCGACGAAATGGACAAGCGATATCTCGGCACCCTGTTGGAAAAATTCGGCGGCGGCCCCGTCGGCATCCATAACCTGGCCGTCTCCGTCGGCGAGGAGGCCGGCACGCTCGAAGAAGTGTACGAACCCTACCTCATTCAGGAAGGCTACCTGAAACGCACCCCCCAGGGACGGATCGCCACCCCGCTGTGTTACGAACGCTTCGGCCTCCAGCCCCCCCCGAACAACCAACAGGACACCCTTCTCTAACCTTATGTCGGAATCCCATCGGTTGACCGCTGCTGATTTCCGGGCGTTTTTTCTGGAACGGCTTCGCCACCTTTCACCGGAAAACGAACTCATCTGGATGTCCAACACCGTCGACGTCGAGGCCATCAAGGCCGCCTACCCCCTGGGCGTCTTCCCCTGGCCCGGCGAAGACCCGAATCTCTTTCCCTGGGTCGCGCCCTTGCGCCGTGGCGTACTGCCCCTGAAGAACTTCAGACTGGGGCGCAGCACCCGGCGGGACCTGTCCCGGCGAGCGTTTCATGTCACCTTCAACCAGGCCTTCTCCGATGTGATCCTTGCCTGCCACCGCATGCACGAACCCGAAAGCTGGATCCATCCCGCCATGCGCCAGGCTTACACCCGCGCGTTTCACGAAAACAAAGCATGGAGCGTGGAGGTATGGAATCCTGGGAACAAGCTCGTCGGAGGCCTCTACGGTGTGGACAGCGGCACCTTCTTCTCGGGAGAAAGCATGTTCCATCACGAGCCAAACGCCGGGAAAGCCGCCGTACGCGCCTTGATCGAACGACTCCGGGAACGGGGAGACGCCTTCCTCGACATCCAGCAGCTCACCCCCCACATGCGGGCCATGGGTGCGGAGGAATGGGACCGCGCCACCTTCCAACGGCACATCGGCCTCCGGACATAAGGTATATTGCCCATCGGACCTCCCCGCTGGAGGCCTCTCACCCTGCAAAAACACGAACCCGCGGCCTTCGCCGCGGGTTCGTTGAATCAACAATCGAGGTTCCGCAATTAACGGATCCAGGACAGCAGGATCATATCCACGCCCCCGGAATTTCCACCCCCCTCGTCATCACTGTCTTGTCCGGGCCAGGTGAACGAACTGTCACTGTCCGAATCCCCGATGCTGAATCCACCTCGGATCCGAATATTCTCGGCCGCGACAATCCCCGTCATGTTGGACGCCCCGCCGCTGGCGGTGACGCTGCCGTTCATGGCGTAGATCCAACCGTTTTTGGAAACCCCGTCACTTCCCCCACCAAGGCTGATATCCCCGTCGGAGGAGACAATGGCCGGGAACTGAGTGATGTTGTTATATTTTGCGGCCCCATTGATGGTGACGTCGCCGGTCGCAAACAACATTCCCTCCAATTCCATATCCGAGTTCAATCGCGCATCCCCGTCCACGAACAAAACACCTCCCACGGGTTTCACCAAGGTTTCGTTGTTGTTCACCTTCTCTCCGGTGCGTTCCTTGATGTCTTTGGTCAGCCAGCTACGGTTGATGTTCTGATTGCCTTCATAATAATATCCGTTCGCCTGGGCATACGCCCGGTAGGCTTCCACATCCAGGGGAGGCATGCTCAAGGACACCAGCAACGGTACACTCTTTTCGGTAATCGGAGGTTTTGGATTGTACCACTCCGGCCAGGTCACCGTGGGCGCGATGTTCTCCGCGTTGGTGCTGGCGCCCCAGCTCCCGATGATTTCCACGGCGGAGATGATCTGGGCCGCGTTCACGGTCCCGCCACTGAAGTCAATCACGCCGTCTGCATGCATGACCCCGGTGCCGCTTGCCAGATTCACTGTCGGGTTTCCGTTGAACTCGATCTTTCCGTTTGCGGAAAGATACGCCGCCAGAAGTTCCGGACCACCGGAGAAACGCAGGTTCCCGTTCGCATGCGCGCCCAATTCTTTCAAGTCCGTGAAAATCCCGCCGGTCATCTCCATGTCGATTCCCGAGAGAAGCCCCACAGGGCCATAGGGTCCAAGAATAACCGTGGGCCCCTCTTCATCCACTTCCTCCTCTTTCACACGATACGCGACCGTGGCGACGGATTCGATGGACTGCTCCTGATACGTGCCGACGGATGTCAACATCAAGACACCCTCCTCCGCGCCATCCGGCACGGACACGCTCACCTCGTAATGTCCGCCCGAAAAGCTGGACTGCAGAATCGGGTTTGCCTTGTCGATGAGACTGATATCCGCCACGATTTCACCCATCGACCGACTCAATCCCGCTTCCGCGATGGAGAGGGCCTTGAGACGCTGGGCCTCACGGTTGAGTGTGAACGCCCGTTGTCCCGAGGAGTTGGCGAGAACACCCAACACGGAGGAAATGACCAGCGTGAAGATGACGGTCGTGAGCAACGCCCCGCCCTCTCTGGAGGTCGACGCGCGGGACGATGCGTCGTCCCCTCGACCGGAAAAATCGCTCCGATCGATCAGATGTTTGAGAAATGTTCGGATGTTCATATCAACCGCCTTGTTGGGTTTTGAAATGGGTCTGTGTCTGGATCTGGTTAGTTTCTTGGCATGGTCTCCGCCATGATGTTCCATATTTCCCCGCTTTCGGCTCCAAGGGTTTTTTGGGACTGGATCTTCAGCTCGGCCCGTAACGAGGAGGCTGGCGGGTCCCCGTTCACGCTGACTTCCGCGATTCCTCCATCGGAATCCCGAAGCATAACGCCCCCGATATCCACGTATTTCGCCGGGCCCGGCCACCGAAGGGTGAAGCTCCGCAAGGCGGGCGCCAAATCGTACTTGATGTCCCGGAAGAGTTTCACTTGAACCTGCAGGTATCGACCCGCTCCCAGAGACAGCGGCCCCTCGCTGGAGATGGCACTGACCTCCTCCCATTCCGACGCGTCGCTTAAATCAGGTTGATCGCCCGCGCGGACTCGAATTTCCATGTCCGCCTCTGCCGTGGGCACCTCCCCGTCCCAATACAGATCTTTGTAGTTGGGGTTTTCCAAGGTCGTGTCGATGATCCGGGTGGTGTAGGTCGCCTCGTTGTAATACGTCGTTTTAATTTCTTCGACTCCGACGATTTTCTTCAGTGATTGTACATCCGTACGTCCACTCCAGGACCCGACTTGGGCGTCCCACTCGGAGGGGTTGGAATCCCCGGGAATATAATACGTGTCCGTGGTCTCCGCGGACCCGTCGCCCCACACCCACGGATTCCCCGGAGGAATCGACTCGTGGTCGGCGTTCCCGATCCGATAGGAAATCACATAACTCTTTAAGGAGTTGATGGGGAAATTAATGGGAATGGTGCGCTCGGTTTCCCCGGGATTCAATCGGGCATAGTCGCGCGGGCTGTCGGGCGATCCGAATTGCAACCGCTTGGTCGTGTCCGCCAGAATCGTGGGAGTGGGATAATACTCGTCCGCCGCCATACTGATAAAAGCGTCTTTGATGTAAAACTGCTTTCCGGGTTCGCTGGTGGCCCGAAACACCACGGTGCACCCGTCCCCATCGGCCATGATGTGACCGCCGCCCTGCGCGGCGTTGCTGCCCCGAACAATCACCCGCACCACCGCGTCCTCGAAGAAATCGTCGTCCACGCCGTATCCTTCGGATTCCATTTGGAAGGAGGAGATCCAGGCCAAATCCCGACCCTCCGGGCGAAGCCGGGTGCCGACATTCCCCGCCTCCGTGTACATTTCGGTCACGGCATGCTCGAAATCGAGACCGTTTCTCAGAAAGAGCGTCTCGTGCCAGGTATCGTTGTAAAACTCGAACTCCACCCAGTCCCCCAGTCGGGTCGCGGGGAAGTTCACAGCCCTGCGGTCACTCCAGTTGCCGGCCACCAGTTCTTCCACCTGGGCCGAGGCGCCACTTTGAGCTTTGACCGGCAACAGCGCTTCCGCCTCGATGGGCAGACCCGCGGGAGACACCCGCAGCTTGTCCAGAATCACATGATACCCGGAGCTGCCGGGGGAACGGTCCGTGGTGGTAAATCGAAGCGTGTTCGCCCCCGTCTTCAAGCGCACCCCTCCCAGCACCGCCCTGGGATCCCGGGTTGGCGTGGAGGAGTAAAAGTTGTAGCTCCGGCTCTCTTTCCGGAAACTGAACTCCGGCTTCATGGTGGAGAGCGTCCGGGTCGTGCTGTTGACGCTGTTGTGGGTGTTGTTCCCGTTTCCGTTTTTCGCCACCGTCGTCAATTGGGTCAACCGCTGCTCCGCGTCCAACGTGTTGTCGCGCGGGCGGAACCGGGTCAACCGCAATTCCTCCGGATCGTCCGGAGGCCAGGCGTGAATAATCAAGGTCTCTCCCCAAATCAGCCGTCCATCATCCTCCAACACATCCTCGGTGGAGTTTTCCCAATCCTGTGGAACGGGATAGCTGATGGCCGTATGGGGCGCCTTCTCCGGGTACATCACCATTTGATCCGCACTGGTCAGTCGGGTCGTTGTCCGTAGAAACGACGCGATGGTCTGACCGTCGGTCATCAGATGCATCCGTTCCGACAACACCGCCTCCCGCCGCATGACAAACAGCATGCCGGACAAACTGCCCGCCACCACGATCATCATCGCGGTCAAACCGACCAGAAGTTCGACAAACGTAAAGCCACGGCTGCGGTCAAGCCGGGCGAAAAAGGAACATGTGTGCGAGTTCATTATGAATCCTCCCATGCGCGGGGGATGTCCGCGATCACCGTTTCAACGGTTTCGCCTTTGTTATCGAAGTCGGCCCGTTTGGCCCCTTTGGGCACGACCGTCACCTTTACGTGTTTCACAACCAGTCCGTTGGTGGTCGTGGTCACCGAGGTGGTCCGCTGGAAGCGACCTTTCGCATCCAAAAGCCCGGCGGAGTCCACCACCGACCCCGGAGGCTCCTCAACCAAATCCTCGAGATCCTCGAACTCCATGTTGCGGGCGCGCTCCACCCGGGACCAGGCCAACATGCTGGCGTCGGTGCGGTTTTGCACGTTTTTGGAAAGGCTCGCCACCTGCAACAACACGCCCACGGCGGATGAAATGAGCAACACCATCAGCACGCCCGCCACCATCACCTCCACCAGGGTGAATCCCTTCCGGTCCCGCCCTGCGCCCCTGGGGGAGCAAGTGGAGGAGCAAGCCTCCCGACCCGCCCGGAAACGGGTGAGGAAAGGGTCAAAACTAGTAAGCGGCCGGCTCATGGTGTAATCCTACTCCCATTGCGTGAGAATGTCAAGGGGGTTGAAGTGGCGAAACCTTCTGATTTAAGGGGGTTTACGTATATGACGAACCGTGCGAAACGCACTGGATTCCGGTACTCCCCCTGCCCTCATCCTCCACCGATTTTCGGCGGTTTTCCTCTTTGCCTTGCCGGAGGCCCGTCGTTAGGGTGACGGGACGATACATCCATAGTCGTTCCCAGCTATACGTCCCCATGCCGAAAATCAACCCCATACTACTCCAATTCTTTTCCATCGTGGCCGTCACAAGCGTGCTCGGAACCGGATGCGCCCACCGCTCCCCCCTGACCTCCTGGCGGGACGGACGCGTCTACAAGGCCCGCCGCCACGCGGCCCAGCGCGCCCTCGACCACTCCCAAGACGTCGTCGCCCATTTCAGAATCGAGGAACCAGGCAACACGGACCGGGAGGGGCGAACCCGCACTATTTCCTTCTCGGGAATCGTTCTAACACCGCGGGGCCACCTTCTCGCGCCCTATACCATACAACCCGACAGCGAAGACCGTATCGAAGCCTTTGTGGGCGAACGCCGCTATCTGGCCCGCCCCCTTAGAGTGGACGAGGGACTGGGCATGACCGTGCTCAAGGTGGAGCCCTCCGAACCCCTCACCCCCCTCTCTCTCGACGACGTGCGGGACCTCGCCCCCGGCCAAACGGCCTACACCGTGGTGGGCACCGACCAGGAGAACGACTACGCCCGCTTTGTGTTCGAAACGTTCTGTCAGGGTATCATCGAAGGCCGCTACCGCCAGTTCAGTCTCAGCCCTCTGCCCGCCACCAGTCGCGGAGCCCCGCTCTACAATAGCTATGGCCGCCTCGTCGGACTGGTCAATCAATCCAACGCCTGGGCGCTCTCGGATCTACTCGTCGATCTCGACGACCTTCTTCACCGCGCCGCGGGCGGTACCGATCCCGAAAACGAGGAGGAGGGCGACGCCTGGTTCGGCGCCATCCTGGCCCCCGTCAACCCGGACTACGCCCGAGCCAACGACCTGCCCCGCAGCGCCCTCTGGATCCTGCATGCCTTTGAAGAAGGCGCCGCCGCCAAGGCCGGCTTTCAACACGGCGACCTGTTGATCGAGTTGAACGGAGAACCGTTGCGCCTCAGCGGTGGACGGGTCTACCACTACTTCCTCCAAGCCCTACGGCCCCGAAAGGGCAACGCCTTCACCGCCACGGTCCTGCGGGACGGCAAACGCGTCCGGGGCAAAGGCGTCATCTCCGCCCGCCCGGAACCGGACACCCTTCGCGCGGAGGATCTCGGCGTCACCGTCAGCGGGATCAGCGAACCCATGGTGCTTCGTTTCAACCTGTTCGCCTCGGAGGGCGTGATGGTCACCGACGTGGTCCCCGGCAGCCCGGCCGCCACCGGACGGTCCTTCGGAGAAAATCTGCTCCGTCCCCGCGACGTCATCGTCGCGCTCGGGGGAGAACCCACCCCGGACATCGACGCCTTCAACGCCGCTCTGGACCATATCCGCCGCGACACGCCCGACGCCCTGCTGGTGGAATTTCTAAGAGGCCCCGTCACCGGCTACGAAGCCCTCAACCTCCGCATCGGAAAATCGGAACCGGGAGAAACCCCATGAGCCGCCTGTTGTTCGTTCTGCTCTGCCTCGCCACCCCGGCCCTGCTTCCCGCACAGCCGCTGATCTTTCCCTTGGACGACAACCCCGTCCAACCCGCGCCCCCGCCGGATATCCCCCAGTCGGTGATCGAAAAGGTGGATGCCTCCGTCGTGTCCATCCAACACGAGCACGCCGGCGGCACCGGGTTTATCATTTCCAAAGACGGATATCTTCTAACCAACGGCCACGTGGTGCGCGGCGACGACGCGGAGCAACCCATGCAGCCCGCCGAACATATTACCGTCATCCTTCACGACGACCGTAAATTCCCCGCCCAGGTGCTCGGCTTCTCCATGGACCCCGACGTCGCCGTGCTGAAAATCAACACCGGGTTCGATCTTCGCCCCGTCGAATTCGCCGACAGTCGCGAGGTCTCCGTCGGACAACGCTGCTTCGCCGTCGGCACGCCAGTCGGCCTCAAACGCACCTTCACCAGCGGCATTCTCAGCAACATCGAACGTACCGACCTGGCCACGGAAACGGTGGTGTTCCAGACGGACGCGGCCATCAACAGCGGCAACAGCGGCGGCCCGCTTTTCGACCGCCAGGGCCGGGTTCTGGGCATCAACACCTACGCCAGCCGGGGCCGGAACAACCTGGGCTTCACCCTTCCCATCCACGTGGCCTTGGACATGGTGGACGACCTCAAAACCCGGGGCCGCTTCGTTCGCAGCCTGCTCCCCCTCTATTTCACCAGTGAGCTGTATGACGAACTCGCCCGCACCCTCGGAGTGGAGGAAGGCGTCCTCATAACCTATGTGCTGAAGGGATCGTCCGCCTACGAAAGCGGCCTGCGCGCCGGCGACATTCTGGTGGAAATCAACGGTGACCCGGTGTCCGCCCGCACCCGGGCCGACCTGTTGGACCTCGAATGGAACTATACGGTCATGGAGGCCGGAGAGCCCATTCGACTGACCGTCCTGCGCGGCGCCCCCGGAGACCGCGAGCGCCTTTCCTTTGAAGGCATTCTGGAGGAACTCCCCCCCATGCCCGCCTTCGGACGACACGCCGGAGAACTCAATGAACACCGGTATGCGACCTTGGGGTTGGGCGTGGAGAAACTCGTCGAGTTGCATCATATCATCCACGAAATCCCCGTCGACACCGACGGCGTTTTCGTTAAAACGGTGCGGGAGGGGTCGGTCGCCTCCCGGGCCGACCTCGAACCCCGGGACGTGATTACCCGGGTCAATGACCGGGCGATTCCCGATCTGGAAACCTTCCGTGCCGCACTCGACGAGGCCCTCGCGGCCGGGGAACCGGTCATCGAACTCGAGGTCGTGCGTCGCAAAATCCGACTGCGCACCGGACTCGCCCCCGACTATTTGATGAAGAATCGCACCGTACTGTTGATCGTCCCGGCGGAGCGAAGCGAGGATGTCGATTTGATGCGCCGGGAACTGCTGGCCAAAGGCGCCACCGTGCGGATTGCCACGCCGGGCGGCGTCGGGATTCCCCGTCCGGAACTTGGCGTCCCCCTCGAGGCCGACCTCACATTGGAGGAGGCCCGGGACGCCGATGCGGACGTGGTGCTTTTCGCCGGCGGCGAAGGCGCCGGGGCCTTCCGGGACAACCCCGCGGCCCTCGGCCTGGTTCGGACCGTTCTGAACGACGAGAAACGCACCCTCGCCGCCGTCGGGCCCTCCGCCCTCCTTCCCGTGCTCGCCGGAGAGGAAAAACTGGATCGCAAGCTGACCCTGCCCCGCGGCATCTCCGGAGAAGCCGTGGCCCGGGGCGCGACCTACACCGGCAAAGACGTGGAATCCGACGGAAATCTGATCACCACCACCGGCCGAGAGCGATCCGTGTTGCGGGAATTTCTGCAAACCGTGGCCGGCGCCGGTCTTCGCTGATTCCATCCCGACCCGTCCCGTGTCCCCTCTCCTTCCCCTACGCCTCCCCCGATTCGCCCGGCGCGCCGCCCCCCGTCACCTGCGCCTCGGACGCTGGGGCGAAAAAAAAGCCGAACGGCATCTCAAGCGGCAGGGATTGCGTATCCTCGGACGGCGCGTCCGGGTCGGGAAACACGACGAAATCGACCTGCTCGCCCGGGACGGAAACGTGTTGGTGATCATCGAAGTCAAAACCCGCGCCACACCCGGACTGAGGCCGGTCCGCGACGCGGTCGACGCCGATAAACAGTATCGGCTCAAC